>Ga0066187_1000011_pt1 | contig 89583 bp, 77 predicted proteins | sample WorMetexBAHAMAS1_FD_58706 | JGI IMG/M metagenome (GOLD analysis project Ga0066187, IMG submission 58706) | Marine gutless worms symbiont microbial communities from Max Planck institute for Marine Microbiology, Germany - Inanidrilus exumae... | ecosystem: Host-associated > Annelida > Digestive...
CTTTTGTACTGGCAGGCAACCAGCCGGCGGCAACTACATGATCGGGCGGCCCGGGCCGCCAAGCTGCTGGGGACTGATTTATTCACCGTCACACCAGAGGCAATGGGCGTCAACGTGTTTGCCACGACCCGGTTGGCGGGACTCAAATTGGACCCTACGAGATCAGTGAATATCTGCCGCCATGTGGCGTTGCTCGGACACTCGTTTTCTGGATAGAAACTGTCACCAATCGTGGATTCCGAGCGGCACAAACCCGACTTGACAATTCAAATAAACCGGAATATATTCCGAAATATATAAACTATTATGGAATTAATTTCGAAATGGACTTTATCCGCCGACAACTTAATTTCCGTCTGCCACAAGGCCAGTCCGCCTTTCTATGGGGCGCCCGTAAAACCGGAAAATCAACTTGGCTAAAACATCATTTTCCCCGCCACCTTTATTATGATTTATTAAAAACAGACATCATGCTGGAGTTTACGCGAAAGCCAGCTTTATTACGCGAGAGGCTTCTGGCAAAAGCACCGGATGAACTCAGGAAGCCTATTATTATCGACGAGGTGCAAAAAGTCCCCCAGCTTCTGGATGAGATACAATGGCTGATTGAAGATAAGGGGCTCGGATTCATTCTCTGCGGCTCCAGTGCCCGAAAGCTCAAACGGGGGCGCGGAAATCTTCTGGGCGGCAGGGCATGGCGCTTTGAAATGCACCCCCTGACATCGGCTGAAATCCCGGACTTCGATCTGCTTCGCGGCTTGAACCAGGGTTTGATTCCGGCTCATTATGTTCAGACGAACTACAGGAGATCATTGCGTGCCTACGTTCAGGACTATCTGAAAGAAGAGGTCTTTGATGAAGGGCTGACTCGCAATATACCCGCCTTTTCACGTTTTTTCGAAGCGATGGGGTACTCCCATGGCCAATTGACCAATTACACCAACATCGCACGGGACTGCGGCGTGGATTCAAAAACGGTTAAGGAGTATTACCAAATACTGGTGGACACCCTGATCGGCACCTACGTTCCACCGTTCAAGCGGCGACAGAGCAGAAACGTTATCACCAAGGCGGCAAAATTTTACCTCTTTGATGTCGGCGTTTCCGGTGAGTTGATCCATAGAAAATTGCGCAGGGCCAAGGGAGAGGAATTTGGCAAAGCTTTTGAGCATTTTATTTTCATGGAGATCCATGCCCATCGTTCATACAAGGAACTGGACTACCCCATCCATTACTGGCGGACAAAATCAGGGCTTGAAGTCGATTTTATTCTCGCTGAAGGTGAGGTGGCAATTGAGGTTAAAGGAACCACCCGAGTTCGAAAAAACAGCCTGAAAGGACTCCGAAGATTTGCGGAAGAGTTCAGGCCTAAACATGCGCTGGTGGTCTGCAATGAAGCCGAAGAACGAATGGTGGATAAAATTCGGATCGTACCCTGGCGTCGCTTTCTATCACAATTGTGGAACGGTGAATGGTTGCCGTAAAAAGGCCGGGGCTTTTGTCTCCGTCAGCCATTGCCTGCCAGGCGATCGGAAGACTCCAGCCGGATCCGTATTTTTGGGCCGGAAACCAGATTTCCTTTTTGCAGCCTTAGTCCATTCGAACCGTAACTTATATTATGAGGTTATGTTCACGGGCCTTCCCAAACTGAACTGAGGATCCGAATCCAGTCCGGATCCTATCGTTACCCAATCACGCCGAAAAATCGCGAATCCTCACAGAGCTCATGGCAGAAACGCGCGGGTGACAGACTGATCGTAGGGGAGATCCTTTTCGATGAGTCCTTTGCCTTTCATCCAGTCCAGCACATCGGCCCATTGCGCGGGACCGGGTACATCGTTTTCCGGAAAGACGGGGATCTTGTAGCTTTCCTTGATATTTTTGGGAACGCGGATCTTCTCCAGCAGCAAATCGCGAAAGGCGTCGGGATTCTTGTTGATGTCAGCCGCCGCCCGGTCCCAACCCTTCAGGAACAAACGGATCGCTTCCGCCTTTTGATCGATGGCTCCGACGGTGAAGGTGAGGACGCTAATGCTGTATTTTGGATTCTCGGTGTCGTTGAAGATCTCACCCGCACCTGAAACCAGCGCGCTCTTGGCAAGTGGGTCGGGTATCATCGCCGCGTTGATCTGGCCTTGCATGAGGAGCTGATACCGCTCCGGGATGACCGGAACCGATTTTTTGACGATCCGGTCGGTCTCAAGGCCCTTGTCCCGCAACAGGCGGTCGGTAACGTATTCGATGATCGTGTTGGTGGATACGGCGATGGGAATACCCGTCAAGTCCTGCGGTGTTGATATTCCACTGCCCGGGGCGGAGATCAGGCGAAAGAGGGGGTGGCCGGGGGCCGGATGGCGGGCCCAACGCACCACCTTGACCCGGGTCTGTTTCCGGTTGAAGCTGGCCACGGATGTCATTTCGTTGAGAACGCCGTCGATCTCGCCGGCTTGGAGCAATTGATCCCTTTCCAGAGCGCTGCCCACGGGCAGTCCTTCTATCCTGATATCGCCTGCGTTATAATAGCCGTTGGCCTCCGCCACATAGAAGGGGAGAACATCGAAAATCGGCAGGAGCGCGACCTTGAGGATGACCCTGGCCTGAACGGCGGCAGGTGAAATGGCGATGGCGGCAATCAGCAGGATCAAGGCCATTTTTTTCAATATCGATCGAGTGCTACGATAACGGTGACGCATGATTTACTTCTCCTCTAAGAAACTTATTCATCGCATGTACAAGCATCCCATCTCAACGGGCAGGCTAGGGATCGAAGGTCAGCTCTTCCGGCCACTGTCTGTGGTGACCGTCCGCCGGCCCTTTGACACAGGCGTCGACCACCGCCCTTCCGCCGGCCAGAACCAGATCCCGCCTACTGTCGGTATTGTTGAGCAGCTTCCATAAGACCCGTGAATCATCGGACAGGTCGATATCCGCATCGAACATGACCATGATACGATACGTGTCAAGTTCGGGGGCCGACAGGAGCCTTTCTGCCATCCCCCGTCCGCTGGTGGTGCCGTCTTTTTCTACTGCCAGAAATAGCACCCCCGGGTCATGAATCTCGCTCCGGAACTTTCCTTTAAAGGGATTCCGGAGATCCGCAATCCAGGGCAGGGCACTTTTCGCTGAACCAAGGCCGCTCTTTTGACGAGGCTGCGGTTTCTCCACGGCTTCCTGTCGCGGGGGTTCTCCCGGCCACCGCCGGGTCAGGTCGATGCCAATCTTGCTGCCAAAGTTGACATAAGGCGAAGCGTGGTCCAGCACGTCGAGCACACCTGTCATCAGGGTGATGTCCGTATCAAGGTCCAGCCGGCGAACCAGCAACTCAAGTATATGCTGGCCGTCGGCCGGATTCACCTCTTCATCCACCACCACAATGGTCTTGCAGAAGCTCATCTGTCCCTGGCCCCATAGCCCGCTCATGATCTTTTGTGCATGCCCAGCATAGGCTTTCTGGATGGACACCACCACCGCGTTGTGGAACACCCCCTCCCATGGGAACCGGTAATCGCAAATTTCCGGCATCACCGTCTGGATGAGAGGCAGGAACATCCTTTCTGTGGCCTTTGCCAGGTAGCAGTCCTCCATTGGCGGCCGACCCACCAGGGTGGTGACGTACACCGGTTTTTCCCTGTGGGTCACGGCGGTGACGTGGAGCACCGGGTAGTCGTCTGCCAGGGAATAGTAGCCCGTATGATCGCCGAATGGGCCCTCCCTTCTCAAATCCCCCGGGTCCACATATCCCTCTATGACAAATTCCGCTTCGGCCGGCACTTCAAGGTCCACGCTGATGCACCGGACGGTCCGGACCGGTTTTTTGCGAATAAAACCGGCCAGGATCAATTCGTCGAGGCCCCGGGGCATCGGGGCAGTGGCCGCGTAGATGGTGGCGGGATCGGCACCGATGGCCACGGCTACCGGCATGCGCCGCTTGAGCCGGGCGTATTCGCCGTAATAGTGGGAGCCGTCTTTGTGAATATGCCAGTGCATGCCCGTGGTGCGCCGGTCATATACCTGCATGCGGTACATACCCATATTCCGTTTCCCGGTAACTGGACATCGGGTGATCACCAGGGGCAGGGTGATAAAAGGCCCCGCATCTCCGGGCCAGCATTGCAGTACCGGGATTTTGGTAAGGTCGACATCACCCCCGCGGCTGACCACCTCCTGGCAGGGTGCCCCTCCTGACCACAGGGCGCGCGGGAAAAAACGGGTGGATTCAAATGCCATGGGTAGAAAATCGACGATCTCCCTTAAGCTGCGAGGCGGCTGGATCTCGGTGTAGCTTCGAATGCGCTCCCCCAGTTCATCCAGATCCCCCACCCCCATGGCCATGCAGATGCGACGATCGCTTCCAAATATATTGGTTGCCACCGGAAACCGGGATTCGGCGACGCTTTCAAAAAGCAGCGCTTTACCGCCGTCCGCGCTTTTGGACTCCGCGTCGGTGAGCCGACTGATCTCAAGACGAGTGGAAACAGTGCGACGGACGAATCGGAGCTCACCCGCTTTTTCCAGTGCTTTTAAAAATTCACCGAGGTTCCCGTACAACAGCCACCCACCTTCCTTGTTGGGTTAAAACCCATTTGATATCCCATGGCCGTTATATAACCCCCCTGACGGTTTACGGCAAGGGGAGGGCCCATTTTTCAGTTTCGCACATGTCAGGGATGAATGACACGATCGGCCATCACGCCGGCCAGTAGGGTCAGAGAGATGATGCCATTGATGTGAAAGAATGCAAAGGGGACCTTCCGCAGATCATGGGGCCGGACCATTCGGTTTTCAATCACCAGCAGAACGCCGATGACCAGCATGGCGACAAGATACGCCATGCCCAAATCGAAAACGAAATAGACCATCAAAAACGCCGCCATGGAAGCCCCATGGAAAAGCGATGCGATGGCTAGCGCCTTATGAACGCCAAATCGGGCCGGTATGGAAAAAAGATCATGTCGGCGGTCGAAATCGAGATCCTGGCAGGCATAGAGGATGTCGAATCCGGCCATCCAGGTCATCAGGGCAGCGGACAACCAGAGAATCGAGGGCGAGAAGGATTTGGCAACGGCAATCCAGGCCGCTGCAGGGGAAAGTGAGATGACAAATCCCAGATAGAGGTGACTGAGCCATGTAAACCGTTTGGTGTAGGAGTAGGAAAACAGCAGGAGAAGAATCGGAAGACTGAGATAGAAGCACAAGGCGCCCAGCATGGCCGCCGCCGCCATGAAAAGGGCGGAAAACAGGATGACGAAACGGACAGCGGATGGAATCGACAATTTCCCGGTAGGGATTTCGCGCCTGGCGGTTCTGGGGTTTGCGGCATCCAACTTCGCGTCGGCGATCCGGTTGAACCCCATGGCGGCTGACCGGGCCCCGGCCATGGCGACGAGTATCCAGAAAAGGTCCCATGGGCGAAGGGGGGTCTGCCCCTGCGCCAGAATTGCGGCGGAAATCGCGAATGGAAGCGCAAAGACCGTGTGGCCGAATCGGATCATACGGCCGTATGTTGCGATTTTTTCAACCCAGGAAGCCATCTACCGTCCGACACCTGTTGCTACAGTGTGATAAACATTCGTACTGGAGTTGAACGAAAAAAATTCGGAATTGGAAGGTTGATAAAATTTCAATATTGTGTAGTCAATTGAGGCTTATTTCTGCCGGGAGGCGCTGGGGATCAGGGTCTGGGTTTTCTCCACATCCTGTATTCGTCTCACCTTTTCGTGGACGATCTGCCCGATGATTTCGGAATCGGAGGAGAGCAGGTCCCGTTCCACTACGATTTTTGCCAGAATGTCGAACTCGCCGTGTACCGCATGGACTTCTCGGATCTCCCCCATTTCGAACAATCGGTCCATCACCCGGTAATCTTTACCCGCCTTGACGCTAATCAGCACGAAGGCCGATATCCAGTGCTTCATCTCCGGCAGCTCGATCTCCTTGACGTTGGCCATTTTACCCCTGAATGCCTCCATATTTTTGGGAATGAGCTGATCGATCCCGATGCCATACTGTCGTTTGCGCCCCTTTTCCCACTGGTGAAAGGAGATGTAGGTAAAAAGGTCCGCGACGGTACGCTTGGAGAAGGAATCGGGCAGGGGGCTTTTTTTGATGATTCCGGCCAGGGGGCGGTAGATGGTCCGATACCAGTCGGCGGCAGCCTGCCGGAACGATATCCTTTCTCTGCTAGCGGTCTTCAGGAACCCGTGATGCTCTGAGATCTGTTTTATCAGATAGCTGTACTGGCCGATTTCCGTCAGCTCGATAGGATCTTTCAGGCCGGTCTTGTGCCGGAATTCGCTTTTTTCGCGGTACAGCAGGTTTTCCAGGCTGTTTTTAGACGGTAGAAATTCAACAATGTGCGCATGAATGCTGTCATGGCCGTATTCCTTGGTGGCCGCGACGCGATGATTGCCGTCCAGGACATAGTATTCGTCCTTGATCTGATAGAGTTTGACCGGGGGCAGCACCTTCCCCTTGAGCATAAGGGATTTGATCTTCTGAAGCCGATCGGACGGAAGCGCCCTTTTCAGCCGGAACCGGCTGTCAAAATCCTGGTATCGGCCCACGCTTCCCACGATCTGATCCAGGGGAACCGTGTGGATCCCCATGTCACGGCCGGCAAAGGCTTCATCTTTCTGCTGCTGCTCTCGGAAGCTTTTAATGCCATCCTTTTCGGGGGGCTGTTTTTTGGAAGGCAGTAATTTATCGATCAATTTTCCCATGGCCGACCTCAATGATATGATATCCGAAGGTGTTGATAATCCGGGTCCGGTTTCGCATGGTAACCCGTTGCTTTGCGTTTGTAAACAGCCTATGGATATGGCCGTGGATGAAATAGGCTGGCTGGTATCGGTCGATCAGTTTCCTGAAACTTTTGAATCCCCGGTGGCAGGGATCTTCCGCGTCATGAATGAACCGGGGCGGGGCATGGGTGATGACCATATCGATGCCCTTCTCCCACCATATCTTGAACCGCATCCGGCGGATCAAGCTTTTCATCTGTGCTTCGGTATACTGAACCGGCCCGCCGTTATACCACCTGGAGCCCTCCAGCCCCAGAATTTTAATGCCGCCCACGTGGGCCAGCCGACCGTTGAGATCCACGCAGCCTTCCGGCGGCCGGCTCCGGTATCGGATGTCATGATTTCCACGGACATAATACAGGGGAACGTTGAATGCGGACGCGAGGAAGGAAAGGTATTCGGGCGGCAGGTCGCCGCAGGAGAGAATCAGATCCACTCCGGGAAAGCTGTTCGTGTCGAGATGGTCGTACAGAATGGGTTCGACCCGATCGGAAACGGTGAGGATTTTCATTCGTCCTCCCTGACCCCTTTCCCATGACAGTGTCGTTTGGTTTTCTCCTGTCTCATCGCTCGGCTCACTTTTCCCAGCCCTCCCCATTTTTATCGGACAAATCGTCTTTCCGACCATGGGAAGGACATCGAGCAGACAATAAGGATTAATTCCTGTATTTCAACGTCTATGGCTTTGCTCCAAAGGGTACCGCCCTCTCATTCGGGGCGCAAGCCAACCGGTATTGGCTTGGGGGTGAGGTATTGGCGCATCAGCGGCACCACTGGGATGCCCTGAATTGGGATATTCGGCCCACGGAATGAAACATGGTATCGCTCGTGAATTGGCCCATTTCAACTAAAAGGCATTCGAATAGGGTGTAAATCAGATATGGATGATGGGGTGAAACATTTTTTCCGCGGCTCAATTATTCCGTTGGATCCATGATTGACAATAATATAGCATCACGGTTAAACCATTCGATCGGATGCCGTAAATCAAAAGACTTATTTATTTAACGATGACGCCGGGGTATGGATCGTGAACCTAAATCAACTCAAGCTATTCTACCAGGCAGTCAAAAGCGGCAGTCTCAGTGCGGCGGCACAGGAACTCCACATCACTCAGCCCGCAGTTACCAAGGGCATCCAGAGACTTCAGGAACATTATGAGGTCAAACTGGTCCATCGCATGGGAAAAAAACTGACCCTCACACGGGCCGGTGCCTCCCTGTATGCGGTGTCCGAGAAGATTTTCGAGATGGAGCAAAAGGCGGAGGACTGTTTGCGTGAATACCGGAAAGAGGAGACCTCCCGTCTTCGCATCGATGCGAGCGAGAGCTTCGGGGCCTATTACCTGCCGGAGGTGATCAACCGGTTCAATCACCTCTTTCCAAACGTCCGGGTGACGGTGGATGTGCTTCCCAATCGCCGGGTCGTTGAAAACACGGCTGGCCTCAATAACGACCTGGGATTTATCTCCCAATCCATAGCCCATCCTAAACTTTTTTCTGTTGCTATCGCTAAAGAGGAACTGGTCTTTATCGTACCTCCGGCGCATCCGCTGGCCGAGAAGGAGAAAATGGTGCCGGCGGACCTGTCGGATCAAACCATTATCATGCATGAGGACGGGTCGGCCTTACATGAGAAGATAAACCGGCTGATGGCAGCGAACCGGATCGTCTATACCACGCCATTGACCCTCTCCAACAATGAAGCGATCAAACGGGCTGTGGCGGGCGGTTCCGGCATCACTCTAATTTCACGGAAAGTGGCGAGTGAGGAGATCCGGACCGGCCGATTGAAAGCGGTGGGGATGGAGGGATCCGCTATTTCGAGGAAGTTTTACATGATCCATCATAAAGAGAAGCATCTTTTTACGAACCTGCAGTCCTTCATGGACCTTATGATCCGCTGTGTGGATTCGCAATGATCCACTTCCTGATCCTACGACATTCAAGATCATGGAATGGACGGGATACGAGTTGACCGTTAGCGGGAAATTTTATATAACAATATATAATAAATATGAAATTATAAATAATTTTGAGTTATCCATATGAATCTGAACCAACTCAAGGTATTCTACACAGCCGCCAAGCGCGGAAATCTCAGCCTGGCGGCGGAAGATCTGTTTATCACCCAACCGGCGGTAACGAAGGGGATCCAGCGGCTTCAGGAATATTACGAGATCAAGTTGTTCAATCGTTTCGGAAAGCGACTGGTGCTCACTGATGCCGGAGAGGTTCTATATGACATCGCCGAGAAGATATTCGATCTGGAAAAACATGCCGAGGAGAGTATCCGGGAATTCCAGGAACTCAAAAGGGGACATATCCGGATTCTCGCCTGTGAAAGCTTCGGAGCCTACTATCTGCCGTCTATCATGAATCCCTTCAGCCGCGCCAATCCACACATCCATCTTTCGGTCAACATCCTGCCCACCGGTCACGTCGTGGAGGGTGTGGCCGGATTGAAATGCGATTTGGGATTCATCTCCTACCCTCTTGAACACAACAAGGTGATGATCAAGGAGATCCTGGAAGACCGGTTGGTTCTCATCGTACACCCCAACCACCCTCTGGCCAAGCACCCGCCGGCGTCGCCGAAAGAATTGGAAGGGGAGAATGTGATCGTTCATGAAAAGGGCTCCACCCCCTATCGCATGCTCAATGAGTACATGCGGCAGAACGAACTGACCCTGACCATGCCACTGGAACTCTCCAGCAACCGCGCCATCAAAAAAGCGGTTGAAAATGAACTGGGGGTCGCTCTCATCAGCCGCAAAGTCGCGGATGCGGAAATCCGGACAGGAAGGTTGGTGGCCGTTTCACTGCCCAAACGGGAGATGAAAAGAAAATTTTATCTGGTCCGTCACCGGGATAAATATATCTCCGAAACCCTCCAGCAGATGATAGACCGGGTGGACGACTGGGCTGCCGCCTACATGAAGGCGATCCGGTTGGCATGACGACCCGTCGTTAAATACCGTCCATCAGAGAGAAAATGCTTGCTTTATTGAAAAAGAAGCTTATTATGTGCGCCATCAACAAAGCTCCCATCGAAAATCGGGGCGATTCTTTTCTGTAGGAACCATCCATTAATCATAGTGGCACCCTCCAGTTTGAGATGTTGAAATTTTTTGAAAGGAGGATGTTATCATGGCGAATGGAATTGTTAAGTGGTTTAATGATGGCAAGGGCTTCGGATTCATCGAGCAGGAAGACGGTGCGGACGTGTTTGTTCATCATTCCGCCATCAACGCAGAAGGTTTCAGATCCCTCAATGAGGGCGACCGGGTTTCCTTTGACATTGAGCAGGGACAAAAAGGTCCTGCGGCTGCGAATGTCAAGGTGATCTAATCTTTTGATTCGAGATTAAGGGGCACTCTTTCCAAACGGGGAGAGAGCCCTTTTTTTCTCAGCATATTTCGATAATTTTAGAAACATAGTTGACAAGTGGCACCCGCATGGATATAGTGCAATCATGGAAAACGAAATGGCGGCCAAAAGACTTGCGGAACTGGGGCACAATACGCGGCTTTCAATTTTTCGATATCTGGTGAAAGTCGGCAGCGAAGGGGCGCCCGTCGGCGAAATCCAGGCCCAACTTGGCGTTCCCGGATCAACTCTATCCCACCATATCAACCGGTTGGTGTCGGTGGGACTGATCCGTCAGGTGAGGGAGAGCCGGACGCTTTATTGCGTTCCCCAGTTCGATGTCCTGCGGGAACTCATCGAGTTTCTACTGGCGGAATGCTGCACGGGAGGGAGCTGCGATACCTGAAACGGGTGAGAGGGATTTTTTTTGAGCTTATATTTCGAAATACTTAGAAATATAGAATAAAATACTACCGGAAGGAAACTTGACTTGAGCGGCGATCTATTAAGGATTCTGGTTTTTAGGGGGCGCATGCATTCACATCTGACGCTATTTCCCTGTTACCATACCGGTTGCCGTGGCGGTGATCATGTCGGACGCCTTAAAGTATATAAAATGGATCACCGGCATCCCTACCATAGAAAACGTTAAAACCTAAAAAGGAGAAAAAATGGAACCCACCCACCATGACGATATCCGCAAAGCGGTCCGAAGGGCCTATACAAAAGTAGCCAAAACCTCTGGCGCTGCCCTGGAAACAGGCCAGGCCCCGTGCTGCGGGGTTGCCGAAAACCGGACGACAGCCTCTCCTGGATCCTCCTGCGGTTGCAGTGGATCCGAATTCTCCCTTGAACAGCTGTCCAAAGCCATCGGATATTCAAAGGATGACATCGCCAGCGTGCCGGAGGGTTCCAACATGGGGCTCGGTTGCGGCAATCCGGTGGCCGTGGCATCCCTCAAACCGGGGGAAACGGTGGTGGATCTGGGCAGCGGGGGCGGTTTCGACTGTTTTTTGGCGGCCAAAAAGGTCGGCCATACCGGACATGCCATTGGGGTGGACATGACCCCTGACATGGTGTCCAAGGCAAGGAGAAATGCGGTGAAGATGGACCTTGGTAACGTCGAGTTCCGCCTGGGGGAGATCGAGCACTTGCCGGTGGCCGACTGCAGCGTCGATGTGATCATGTCCAACTGTGTGGTGAACCTGTCGCCGGATAAGGAAGGGGTCTACCGAGATGCATACCGAATTCTCAAACCCGGGGGACGGCTGGTCATTTCCGACATCCTCGCAACAGCAGTGCTTCCCGAAATGATTCGAAAGGACCTTGAATTGGTGGCCGCCTGCGTGGGCGGAGCCGCCACCATCGCAGATACCGAAGCGATACTCAAAAAGGCGGGCTTTGAAAAGATCTCCATCACGCCCAACGATAACAGCCGGGATCTGATACGGGAATGGACCCCGTCCGTCAGTGAAAATGCGGCGGACTATGTGGTGTCCGCCACCATTGAGGCTGAAAAACCGGCGACGCCATAGTTCGGCATCCATCATTTTGGGATTTCGGGGAAAGGGGGTGATCTCATGATGGCAAGACGATACATGCTGAAAACCGTGGCACATTGCAGCGAGGGCTGCATGCCCCAGCCCTGAGCATGGCGTTAAAAGGCTCTTTGATATAGATTCAAATTCCAAAAAAAAGACATGAACCTATCGCTTCGATTCAACCGGTTGACGAGATGGAGAAAAGAATTTAAAAAGGTTCCATTGGTAAAGCCGGTGGTTCAAAAATGTGGATGAGAGGAAAACCGATGGTCACCGAGTGCGAATTCATGGCGGTTTACAATGATCATTATCAGAAGATCATTCAATTTCTTTCAAGAATGGTGGGACCGGATGATGCCGAAGATCTGGCTCAGGAGGTTTTCGATAAAATCAGCCGAAGCCTGGCAGGATTCAAGGGAAAATCGAAAGTCTCCACATGGGTTTATAGAATCGCCGCCAATACCGCCATCGACCGGTTGAGATCATCATCCCACAAGCAGAGAACGCAAAGTACCGCCATTGAAGAAGAGATTGCGTATACCCGGGAGGAGAGATGCGGCCATTCGGTCGCCCCGGCGGCCGACCAGTCGGTCATTCGCCGGGAAATGAACGAATGTATCAATGAATTTGTCGATGCGCTTCCATTAAACTATAAAACCGTTTTGATATTAAAGGATTTCAAAGAATTCTCGATCCGGGAAATTGCGAATATTCTGGAAATTTCACCGGAAAATGCCAAGGTCCGGCTTCACCGCGCCAGGGCGAAACTGAAAGAGGCCCTCAATAACGGCTGTGATTTTTATCATAACGAACAAAATATCCTGTTATGTGATCGAAAACCCGCTTTCATTTTACCTTTTCATCATCGGTAAACCCCGGCTTGCCGGGTAAACTCCCATGTTTGACAATTCCGGGAGCAAACATTCGCTCAACTCAGGTTAAGGTAAACCATCGGTTCAGGCCATAAATGGGCAGTCCCAGAGGCCGCGATGCCCCCTCGAGGCGATCGGTTCCGTCAGAGGGGAGATGTGGGTCAGTTTCCACGCGAACCAGCCCGGTCTGAAATCGCTGAACGCATACTCGGGGTAGCAGGGGCTGTTGGCATGGGTGATCTTCTCGCAATCCGCAAGCCGGCAGGTGGCCAGGATCAGGCCGTACGGCAGTTCGGCGTATGAAAGGCCGGCATCCGCAAGAAGACTGCGGTAGTAGGGGTCATCCACCGGAGAGGCCGTTTTGGCGGCATGGATCGCCAGGGGCCCCCGGTAGCGGGTGGCATAGGGGCGGGTTTCGATATTTTTGGCGCCGATGGCCACAAGGGAGGCCCACGGCTGGGGCAGGGTGATGGCTTTCATGGGTGAATCCGTATTTTCTTTTTCGGATAAAGTCCGGCGATGAGTTTCAAAGCGGTCTTTTTGTGGCAGGTGCCGAATTCATCGCTGCTGCCGTGGATGACGATCTCTTCCGGTTCCGTGAATCGAACTAAGGCCCCGCCGACCGGTTCGACTGACACGCTTTCAAATCCGGCATCTTCCATCTCTTCGATGGTATCCTTTAAAATCTCCCGGTGCCACAGATCGCCGGATCGCAGGCAGACGCGGTCTCCAACCCCTTCGCCGCGGATGGCTACCAGTAAAAATTTTCCGCAATAGCCGGGTGCAAGCACGGCCGATGGAATCAGCCGATCCGGATCGAGGCCGTATTTGATAAAAAGACTCAGGGCCATGGCGCGTCGGTCCAGCCGATGTCCCTGCCTGATATCCCCTCTTTTCATTGCCAGGTCCGCATCGTTTCTCAGTTGTTGCCGCCAGCCGTCCAATAGAGGGCCATGGAGACCGATGCCGCTTTTCTTTACGATGGCCGCAATCGATTCCAGCCTTCCATCTTTCAAAAGGGCGGCAATGGAGGCCTGCCGGCCATTAGCAGTGGCGCTTGCCGCAGACCCCGTATTCTGTCCGGTTTGATCCTGATCCGTGGCCATGGTGCCCTATCCTTATCCCCGGGACAGTGCCTTTACCGTCTCCGAAAGCTGATCCAACCGGGTGATGACCGGAACGGTGGCGTCGACTTCCGGCCAGTTGCGCTGCACCGTGTGATGCTTCAGCCATACGGCATGCAGGCCGGCATTTCGGGCGCCCTGGATATCGATGCGCCAGTCGTCGCCGACATATACCGCTTCAGCGGGTGCAAGCCCAAGATGCGAAAGACATTCGGTAAACGGTTTTGCGTCGGGTTTGGGCGGTATCTCCCCTTCGCCTGCAATAATGATGACCTCAAAAAAATGTTCCAGCCGGGGGAATAGTGAAAGCCGGTGGGTGCCGGTCGATTGCTGCCCCTGTGTGTTGCTGATCAAGGCGAGCCGGTGGGTGTTGGCCATCTGCTCCAATACCCGGGCGGTTTCCGGAAAGGGTTTCGTAAAGGCTTTGACCGTTTCCCAATAACGGTTTTCGCCGGTGCAAAGCTGCTCCGGATCCGGAATCCGGCCAAACCGGCGATAAACCGCCTCCCAAATAGACGGCCTGGAAAAAATGGAGCGTTCGTGAAAGGATTTTCGGATCTCCCGGTATTTCTCGAGAAATGGAAGCTGCTGCGCCTTTTCCGAGTCGCCAAAAAGGTCGCCTCGTATCCAGTGTTTCGCTTCCCTTTCCGCCTCTTTGAATCCCTCTGCCGAATCCACGAGGGTTTGTCCGAAGTCGAATAAAATGGCCTTGATCATGATCCGTTTTGTACCGTCCTGAAAGCGGTTTGCTGCAAATAGCGGGCGGTGTCTGCATCGAGATCCACCCGGCGTTTCCCTTTCACGGTAAAAGTCGCCGGCAATCCTGCCGGGCTGGTATTGAACAGGGTTGCGTAAAACACGCAGGCGGCCAGATAGGCGCCGGCAGGTCCCGCATGGCGCCCGTCCGAATGATACAGCGGTATGTCCGGTTTTTCCCGACGCACCCGTTCCCATGCCATACCGACGGGTACCAGGCCGGCCTCCAGTTGGCGGGCCGCGGTCCGGTACGCTTCTGTGATGATGCCCTGTGTTTCCGGGCGGTCCCGGTGGGCCCACGTCATGTAGAAAACGGGGTCGGCCCCCTTTTCACGGACCACCCCTGCCAACAGACGCGCGTAGCGATAAAAGGCCGCTTTGTCCTCGATGGGGCCACCGCTCCGGTCCTGCAGGACAACGGCATCCCATGGTTCCGCATCGATCTGATCGATCGTACGCCGGTCGTCCCAATGCGTTTTCAGGCCCGCACCGTTTTCCGTCCGCTGCGTTACCAGGATGCTGCAGCCACGGTGCTCCGCCCTTGCCAGACACTGGATGAGCCACGGCATTTTATGCAGATAGGTGTGGCTGTTGCCGATGAAAAGGACCTTTAGAGGCATTTATTGGACCTGCTTCAGTCCGTGCCCCATTTTTCCAGGTAGTCGCCGCAAAGTTCCTCCACGGTGGGCACATATTCCTCTTTGGGAATGGACAACAGGGTATAGTTGAGAAAGTTTTCCCAATTGACATTGCCGCTGAAGATATTGCCCGCCCAGGTGCCGCATCCCAGGGTATCGGTTGTGGGCAGGCCGGTGTTCCAGCCGCCGCTGTTGGCATGGGCATGGGGCATATTACAGACAATCCGACCCACATTGGCCCGTAGCGCTAGCTTCACGCGCCTTTCGTCATTTTCGGAATGGATGGAGGTGGAGTGCCCTTCACCGGAAAATTTGAGAATGTTTTCCAGGCGGTCCAACATTTCGTCAAAATCGTCCCATTTCCATACCGTCAAAACAGGGGATATCTTTTCACCTGAGAACCGGTCCTCCGGCCCGACCTTTTCCCCGACCACCATCAGAAAACGTGTGCCCGCAGGAACGTCCAATCCGGCCTTTTCGGCGATCCAGGTGGCGGGCCGGGCAACGATGTCGCGGTTGAGATGCTTTCCGTCGGGCCACATGTATTGCCGGAGGGTTTCACGCTCATCTACGCTGCAGAAATAGCCGCCCTCTCCCTTGAGCGCTTCGATCATCTCATCGTAGATGCCCTCATACAGCGCCACCGCATTTTCGGACGAGCAGGAGGCCGAGTTGTTGGCAACCTTTGACAGCCGGATCTTGTGGGCGGCCGCTTTCAGGTCGGCGGTTTCATCGACGATGGAGACCACATTTCCGGCGCCCACGGTCTGGGCGGGCTTACCGGCGGCATACACCACCTTCACCAGTGCGGCACCTCCCGTGGCAACGGCGAAATCGCAATTGGCCATTAGCTCGGAGGTTTTGGCGTGGCTGGTCTTTCGAATACACTGCACCAGATCCACGGGAGCCCCCACCTTTTCAAGGGCTTTCCGCACGTGCTGGACCGTCTCGTAAGAGGTCTTCTGGGTTCGGGGATGGGGGGAAACGATCATGGCATTCCTGGTTTTGAGAGTGGAAAGTGCCAGACAGCAGATGGTGGACTCCGGATTGGTACAGGGCACCACGTTGGCGATCACGCCGATGGGTTTGGCGTACTTGCGGATGCCAAGCGCCTTGTTCTCCTCGATCATGCCGCACGTCTTGGCGTTGCGCATGTCATATAGGGTGCCCAGGGTCTTGTTTTTGATCTTGTTCACTTTGTCTTCGGCATTTCCGATACCCGATTCATCCACCGCCATATGCCCGAGTTTGTGGCGCACCTCGTCTTTCATCAGTTCCCAGGCCACTGCCTGCACCACCTCGTCGGCTTTCTCCTGGGGCCAATACTCTACCTCTGCAAATGCTGTTCTGGCTTTGACGTACATCTCCTGAATATTGTCTTCCATGTTATCTCCTTTTACTTCCGTTCTTGATATGATCTGATAATAGAAAATTAAACGGATTATGGAATCTCAGTCTGCAGCTGCATCGCTGATGATGCCTATCTACACAAAAGTTTGTCATGCAATGGGTAGTGCATACCCCATTTCATGGAATGCTTCCTTGGCCACCACAAAAAAATCATCAATGTCTTTTGATGTGATCAGCCCCAGATTGCACAGCCTGAAAGTGGAAAGCCCGAACATTTTTCCCGGGTATATGGTAAACCCCCGATCGTAGCAGTAGTCGTGAAGCGTGAAAAAATCAAACCGGTCATCTTCGGGCGCCTGGACCGTCACCACGAGGTGGCCCTGGATTTTTTTATCGATAACGGTTTTAAGGCCCATTTCGGAAAGGCCCTTGTGAATCGCTTCCCAGCAGCCGGTCAACCTGTCCCATCGTGCCTGTTCCCCCTCCTGTTTGTACTCCCGGAGCGCCTGCTGCAGGGCATAGATGGTCTGAACCGGAGGTGTAAAATGCATCTCTCCCACCCGCTCGAAAAAGTCGTATTGCATAAATAAGTTGCAGTAGTAGGAGCGCGTGGGGAAGTTTTTGGATGCCTTGATTTTTTCGATGTTGCCCACGGTCCATGAGGCGCCTGTCATTCCCGCCAAACCCTTCTGGGCCGAAGACATGCAGAAATCGATGTTCATCTCATCGATGTCGATGGGCATCAGGCCATAGGTCGAGATGGTGTCCACGATAAAGGTGCTCCCGTGATCGTGGGCCATCTGCCCGATCTCTTGGATGGGATTCAACACGCCGGTACCGGTTTCATGATGAACGGCCGCGACCACGGCGATATCCGGATCCTCTTCGAGGGCGGCTTTAACCGCATCGAGATCGGGCAGGCCGGTGGACGGAGATTTGAGGTCCACGCAGGGAATATGGTAGTATCCGGCGATCTCCGCCATGCGGGCGGCGTAGGCACCGTTGTTGACCACACATATCTTTTTACCCTCAGGCACCAGGGAGTTGACCAACACATCCTGGATGATGGTTCCCGAACCGGTAAAGATGACCGCCGTATATTTCTCAGGATCACCATGCACCACGTCCACCAGTTCCTTACGAACCTCGGTCATCACATCGACAAATTCCTGCTCCCTCGGACAGATGTCGGGGATCACCTGGGCGTACTTGACTGCATCGCTGGTAGTGGCCGGGCCTGGATTCAACAACACATTTCGTTTTACGGGTTTCACAACTTCCATCGCGATTCCTCCGTTGTATAGGATCCGACCCGTTGCGTGACGACTGAAGATCACCGGGCGGAACCGAGATCCGGTTATTGGGTGACCCTGTGGAATCACCCCGATTGGGGCATGTGGTTGTGGCGTTACAGCTTCCCGACCTTTTTAATTCCCGATTTTTTGCTGGGATCCTCGATCTCCTCGACGAGGCTGAACCCGCTGCCGGATACGCTTTTCATCTCGTCAAAGCGCCGGTGCCATTGATCCGGCGTCCTGCAAATCGCCGATTGCGCAATTGTTTTGCGATCCGAGAGGGGCGGGACCGGTCGATCCGCCGGACCGTCGTAATCCTCTTTCGGCGTCAGGTCTTGACCCAATCGGGACATTTCGCCCCTTTCCACCTCTTCGATATAGTGGGCGCCGGCTGCAAAGGAGCGGGTGACTGCAAGGATCGCCCAGGTGGCTTCGGGGGTAAAACCCAGATCCATCATCACCGCACCGGTTGCCCCCAGCATGTCCAGATCCACCGGGTCTGAAGATGCGGCCTGGGCGGCCTTAACGATTTCATGGGTAAAAGCGATATAGGGGCCGGCCACGCCGAGCTTTTCAGCCCGTGCGACCATCCGTTTCGCCGCAGGGTCCCTGAGCATCAGGCCCGATACACCGATGGCCTCGTCATCACCATTTTCCGCCACCAGAAGGGCCGCCGCCTCCGAGAGGGTCCAATTTTCCGTCTCTGCCCGTTTCAGGTATTTATCAAGACGGTTTCCGAATGCAGAATAGGCACCGTAGGCATGGCCGAAGGCCATGATGGACGCCCCGCACGCCTGGGTCAAAAAGGTTTTTGATTTGGCAACGATCCGGGAGATGGCCGCCGGTGCGGACAGACCGTCTTCCAGCGCCATGATCATGACATAGTTGAGCATCTGCTCCTCTTCCATGGTGGGGATGCGTGCCTGATAATCCACAAACAGGACTTCAATCACGCCGTAACCCTCCTCCATCAGCTCCGTTGTGTCGTATCCCCTGGCGACAATGCGGTGGACGTTTTTGTAGGCGACCTCGGAAACCCACTGGAACGGTGCCCGTTTGGTGTCCCGTGGGACGGTGCCGTATTCCCGGTCGTGGTAGTCAAAGGGGTTTTTGGGGCTGTCCAGGTTGCCGATGCCCCTTTCCTTCTTGGCGCGGTTCAGCTCATCCTGCTTCTCCTTGCTCAGATAACCCATTTTTTGTATTCTCCTTCTTCCTTCTGTTGTTTGGCGTATTCCTGTCGCTCATGCTGCTTGGGAACGACTCGATCCTCGGGTCCCACATATTTGATCATGGACAGATCGATCATCTGAACCATGGGTTCGTTCCTGGAAGCCCCCCAGGCCCGTCCCTTTTTCATGTTAAAAAGGGCATGCGCCGCGCAGGAAAAGCCCCGGACCACACTGCCGATACACCATCCCGCATTGGGTGAAAAACCGATCTCCATCAAGGCGGTGTTGCCGGAACCCACCACATTGACACCCACATAAGAACGGCCGTCCGCTTTTCTCCGGGCATGGAAGTATTTCTCGACAGCCCTTTGAAATTCCAGGTAAACGCCTTCCAGCTCCAGCTCCTCCTGCTTGAGATGGATGGGCTCGGCCCGCGGGTCGCTGTCGATATGCTGGGGTTGGCCCATGCCCATGACCGGTCGTCCGGCATCCAGGTATTCGTCCACAAGGATCTTCGCCATTTCATCCACGGTTTTTCCCTCTTTTTTGGCCCGCTCCAGATATTTGTTGAGCATATATCCGTGAGCGGCGCCGGGCCCGTGAACCCCGCCGAATGTAGACACCGCGGCGGCCACACAGACGGGGAGGTTTGGCCTGCCGGCGCTCACCCCGATGGCCCCCACCGCCGATGGAGACATGGAGTGTTCCAGAAAGACGCCCATCTCATATTTGAGCATCTTTTCCTCTTTTTCGGTTGGGATTCTGTTCTGGAACAGAACAAACAGGGCATCGTAAAAAGAATACCCCTCCTCTGCCAGATCGCTCAGGTTATATCCCCTCAAGACGGTTTTTTCTTCGGTCTTGTAGGAGATCGAGGTTTTTCGCCTCAGCGATGGTTCTCGGTCCATGGATTGTCCTCCGTTTTGGGTGGTTATCGTTTGCAGACAGGAACGAATGGTGGTACCATGCTATCGGTAAATTGTTGGAAAACGATTAGGGTCGGGAGACGCCTTCCACTGCCCGACCCATGGGGTTGCCGCTTGTATAGGTTGACCGGAAAGTATAAGTCAATTTAATAATAATAATATAAACGATAACCAATCTTCATAGTTCCGGGTCCCCGCACCTTCTCCCGGATAGGAGGTCTTGCAACCCCAACGGGGTTCATTGCAGAGGGTACTGCTAGAGGCGTTGAATCCTTAGGAACAGGGAGTCTGAACCGGTATGGAACCTTTGTACGATATCATTCTCGAAGGAAAGCTGATTGCAGGGGCCCGTGTCGATGCAGTCAAAAGTAAACTGGCGGCGCTACTTAAAACCGGCGAAGATAATATTTCTAAGCTTCTGGCCGCAGGCCCCGTTGCCATCCGCAAAGGTGTGGATCGTACCTCGGCCGGTCGATACAAAAAAGCCCTGGAGAAGGCGGGAGCCGTTTGCAGGATCGAGCCGGCAGGTCCTCCCCCGTCGGCAAGTTCCGGCCCGCTGGACGGGGATATCCCGGCCGCTTCGGCGGAAAAGCAGCACCCACCGGTTCAAATCACAACGCATAGCTACCAGGGGAGTGATATGATCATTACCAACATCGAATCGGTACCGGGGAAAACTGTTGTGGAACACTTCGGGCTGGTCTCCGGCAGCACCATCCGGGCCAAGCATGTGGGTCGGGATATCATGGCCAGCCTTAAAAACCTCGTGGGCGGGGAACTGAAAGGCTATACCCAGCTGCTCCAGGAATCACGGCGTCAGGCCATGGATCGGATGGTGGAGCAGGCCCGCGGCTTGGGCGCCAACGCCATTGTCAATGTCCGTTTTTCCACTTCATCGGTTTCCCAGGGGGCGGCGGAACTGTATGCCTATGGTACGGCCGTCCGGGTAAATTGAAATTGTAGAATATTCTGGGAGATAGCCGTGTTTGATCTCATTACCCTACTGCTTTTGATCCTTGTCGGATACACCGCCGGCACTATTTTTGAACGGCGGCATTACCGGTCTATCCGGGAGCGGGAAGCCGCTTATCTGAACCTGCCGGCCATCACACTGAAAAACGGCGGCTATACGGATGCGGAGGTGGCAAATGCCACCCTGGTCTATGGAAACGCGGTGATCTCCATCGATTATTTCAAACGCATTTTGGCCAGTCTCCGCAATATCTTCGGTGGGACGGTGAAGTCCTATGAATCACTCATCGACAGGGCGCGTCGTGAAGCGGTCCTGCGCATGAAGGAAAAGGCAGACGGGGCCACCGTCATCGTGAATGTCAGGATCGAAACCGCGGCCATCGGTAAAAGGGCCAACAAGAAAGGTGTGGGCTGCGTCGAGGCCATCGCCTACGGAACGGCGGTGACCCTAAGGACACCGGGTTAAGGACCCCCGGATGAAATACACCCCCCGGATGCCGGAAGACAACGTCAACGTCTCATCGGTTTCCCCCTTAAGAGAATTCTTTACTTTGACCGCGGCGCTTCTTGCCGCAGTGGTGTTGGCCTATCTTTTGCTGGGTCTGGCAGTGGATCTGATTATTCCCCGGCTTTCCACCGATGTTGAAAAACGGATGGGTGAGATATTCGTCCGTTCCTTTGACAATGGCGGGGCAGAAACGGATGAAAACCTTCCGGTGCAGGCCCTTCTTGACGATCTCCAGTCGCGATGCGCGAAATTGCCTTACCGTTTTCGCGTGATCTTGCATGAGCATGATACGGTCAACGCCATGGCCTTTCCAGGGGGAAATATCGTGGTGTTTTCCGGCCTTTTGTCCAAGGTTACGTCGGAAAACGAACTGGCCTTTGTTTTGGCCCACGAACTGGGACATTATGCACACCGGGACCATCTTCGCGGTTTCGGCCGGGCCCTGGTGTTCATGACCATCAGCGCCCTGGTCTTCGGCCCGGACAGCGGTGTCAGCAAAATGCTGGGAAATGCCTTAAGCATCACCGAGTTGAGCTTCTCCCGGAAGCAGGAAACCCGTGCAGATGAATTTGCCGTGAATCTGCTCCATTGCGCCTATGGCCATGTGGGGGGATCCACCGATTTTTTCGAGAAAATAACCCGATCCCGGGAACCGGGCGTTTTTGGCCATTTTTTTGCGACCCACCCGGAGAATCTGCATCGAATGGCCCATATTGAGCAGTTCGCTCGGTCAAAGGGATATGAAACCAAGCCTCTTAAATCCCTTCCGAAAATACGCCTGAGGCCATCCGGTCAATGAAAACGGGATCCCTATCGTCTTCTTTCGAAAAAAGATATCAACCCGTTTCTTTTTTTCGCATTTTAGGATATGAAATGTACCTCCGCTGATGTGTGTGCGGGATCTGGAAAAAGGTGTACCCCGAAAATAAAAAAAAAGAAAACAATTCGTTATGGTTCATGGCCGAATGATACCGGTTGCCTCCGGAAATTACCACGTGTCCCAAAGGGATCGTGTCCATCTGCGCGCCTTTCTGGGCACCTGCGTGGGGGTTGCCATCTATGACCGGACCGCCGGGGTCGGCGGATTGATTCACCTGCTGCTGCCCGAGCCCCCCACACCGGGGAGTACCTATCAGTCCGAAAAATATGCCCTGACAGGTGTTCCCCTGTTTATTCAGGCGCTTCGCGACGCCGGTGCGACCACGGAAGCCATGAAGGCGACGCTCGCAGGCGGCGCCCTCATCGGCCCGGTGAGCCGTCAGGATCTGGACCTGGATATCGGCGGCAGGACTGCGGATCTGGCCAAATCGATTCTGACCCAAGAGGGAATCGAAATCGAAATGTCCGAAACCGGGGGGCTATTTGCCAGTACCATCGATCTTGACATGGAATCCGGCGAATGCAGCATTCTGCCCATGGGGGAGGAGAGAAGTACCGGCACTGCCGAATTTCAAAAGCCGTCCCTGAAGGATATCGATAGGGCCATCGAACGAATCCAACCCATTCCCCAGGTGGCGCTGAAGATTTTAAGACTCATGGATGACGAGCGGTGCGATATTTCAAAGATCGCCAAGGAGGTTCGGAAGGATCAGGTGATCAGCGCCAGGACCCTCAAATTGTGCAACTCGGCGCTGTTTGTCAAAAAGGAGAAGATCGTCAGTCTGGAAAAAGCCCTGGTCATGCTGGGACAGAAACTGTTTCTGAACCTGATTGTTTCCGCTGCGGTTTCTGATTTTTATGAAGCTGCGGGAAAGGGATATTCCCTTTGCATGGGGGGGATCTACCACCATGCCGTCGGCACCGGTTTCATTGCTGAAAAACTGGCGGAATTCACCGGTTGGGAATCGGTATCCCTGGCTTACACCGGAGGGCTTCTCCATGACATCGGCAAGGTGGTGCTGGACCAATACATCGATTCGGGTTTTCATCTGTTTTACCGCGATCTTCATGGCAGTTCCAACTTTCTGCTTTCGGAACAGATCAACATCGGGATCACCCATGCCCAGGTGGGGGGGGTACTTGCTGAGAAATGGTCTTTTCCGGAACCGCTTGTGGATACGGTCCGCCATCACCATGATCCGGAAAATGCTAAAATGGCCCCGGAACTGGCCCATATCGTCTACCTGGCCGATCTATTGATGTCTCGTTTTAATACCGGCCTCGAGATGGACCGACTCAATGTGGATACCCTCTCCCCCCGGATGGAAAGGATCGGACTATCCCCCTCCCAATTGCCCGAAATCATCGATATGATTCCCGCCCGGTTGTTTGATTCCTCCCAGGAGTCGGAATCCGTTGTTGCCGGCCATGGCCCGTAAAACGGAAGCCGTAGCCTTCACGCAATTGCCGGTCCGGCGGGAAACGCTCCCTGCGGCCCCTTTTTCTTTAGATGGCGTTGTCACCGACAGCGGGCCGGAAGATGAGGCGGTGCCTGGCGGTGTCTATCTCTGCCAGGTCAATGAGTATGTGTCTTGCGGGGCTTGCTGCGGCTTGTACAATATCCGCCACCTTAGCCGGGACCGCCTCTTTGCGATGCTTTTGCATCGAACCGAACGGTTCGCCGGCCTGCCCCGCGAAATGGACCCAATTCTTCACTTCAAACGACGCATCGAAGCTTTGGAGGGGAACGGGAATCGCCCGTTTGATAGATTCCACAGTTGTCCCTTTGTTGGGTTTATCGGCCGGACGGGATTCAAGGTGGGATGCCTTTTGCACCCCCTGGCGGATGGCAACGAGGGCGTCGATTATAGAGGGCTGAGTTTCTACGGCGGATACGCCTGCGGAACCTATTTCTGCCCAACCTATCGGGAAATGCCGGCAGGGATCAAAAGGCTTCTCATGGCTTGTGTCGACGACGGCTACCTGTATGGTCTTTTGATAACGGAATGGAAGCTGATTCGGGCGATTTTTTCGGAATTGGCAGGCCGGCTGGAAAGATCCGTTTCAGTAGAATCGGTCACCGGAAATTCTAATGCAATGACCGCGTTGCGGCGGCTTCTGTCCGTAAAGATCGACTGGGCCTATCGCTGCCCTGATGCCCGCTCGCCGGTGCACTACTTTTTCAAGGAGAAAGCGTTTCAAAGACCCCCTGTCGACTACCAAAGGACCGGCCGCCGGGGTTCGCGATACGACCCGATATTCAGGGAACTCGAATCCGTGTTTGACTCCCCCGGTCGCTTGAGATCAGCCGAATCCCGTCTTGAACTTCTGTTTGACGCCGTCATCGATGCGTGGGACAATTGATTTTTCATGCCTAAAGGGTTATACCCAAAAAAGATGATGTCGTCGCTTCTTTGTATTCAAAATGGATGGGAGCATGGACCCTTCATCGGAAAACGAGCGGCGCAGTTATGTCCGCATCACCTATCCCCCGCAGTCAGGGGCGGTGATGCATGTCGGCTCGGACCGACTGCATGTCGCTGACATTTCGCAATGCGGCATCCGCGTGTTTCGGACTGCAACTGGACCTGCGGTTTCGCGGGTTGCCGCAACCCTACACCTTCTATGCGGTACATCCATTGAGGTTAAGGCCGAGCTGGAATGGCAGGAGGAGAAAGAGGCGGGCTACAGCCTGAGCGCTTTCTTGCCGGCGGGACTGATCGAACGGGAGCTTAGATACGTCACCCTTCACTTTGATTGAAGCCTTAAATCAGAAGGAAATCTCCCATCACCTATGGCGTAGCCGATTCTCCCTTTTCTTCCTTTTCCTCCACCCCTTTCATGATATCTTCCGCCCGATATTTTGTCAGTTCGAAGGGATAATCATTCTGGGAGGAGCGGGCGGGATAGGCTTCACCTTCCTTGTCCGTCGGGTTAAACAGTTGCAGGGTGTGTTTCTGGGAGCCTTCGAGGGAGACGGTGAGAACCGGATTTTTCAAGTCCGCTTTTTTTAGGTCATAGAGATATCGGTCGCACTCAAGCCCCGTAAGGTTTGAGAGGTATCGATTCATTTTGGCGAGATCGACGGTTTCACCGGTTGAACGCTTCCACACGGGTTGTGCTTCCGTGACCTTCTCATCTTCCGGCTGTGTACCACCGGCCGTCGTTTTTTCGTCCATCCGGACATATGTGTGCGTTTTCCCTTCTTTCGTGAGGGAGAGGCTGCGAATATCCTTCATCTCGAAACTCAGCACCGTCTTTTCCCTGATACTGTCCACCGTTTGCTCAAATGTGGACCGGAAATTTTCCCTGGCATGGTACACCCGGTGATCCCCTGCAATCTTGACAAACGTGTGGCGGAACGACGAGGCGGTTTTGCCGATGTCAAGCGCCAGCACCTCCCGGTCACCGGCCCATGCCCTGACACCCGTTTTTTTCTCCTCATTCAGGTCGTACAGGTCGTAGTTTTTCGATTCTGAAACCAGGGCGGTCAGCTTGAGCTGAGACATCACCTCCAAAATCGACTTTACCTTGCCCTCGTTGGCGGGATATCGGTCCGGGGTTACGAACCATTTGCCTCCATCCTTTTCGATCTCCACCGTTCCGTCGGGTCCTTTTATGCCGATTTTGGATACCGCTTCCGTTAAGACCGGTTCCAACACGGGCAGTTCGTATTGCGACCGGTCGGTGCTTCGAAACCCAAGGTAAGCCGCAAGGGCGGCAATGACGATCACCAGTATGAGATATTCTTTTTTGATCCGCATGGGAGGTGTTTCGACTCCTATTCGCAGTTGCTATTTCATAAACATCATCTGTATGGTTTTCTTCCGTGCATGGCGTCGGCCCCAAACGATGAGGCCGAATAAAACGACCATTAGGGGCAATCCGGCGATATTGATCGCCTTGACAGCTGTTTTGAGGGTGGACCCTGTCTCCGCAAGGGGATTGAACCGCTGCTCTTTGCTGCGCATCACAGCGATATTCTCCCGTTCGTTGAGATAGTCAACGGCATTCATGATAAAAATGGCGTTGGGGCTGCGTCCTTCCTGGGAAATAATGGTGTCCCGGAGCAGTTCCGATGAGCCGACCAAAAGAACCTTCCCCGGTTTTCCCTTTGAAATGACACTCCCTTTGTCCTGAATCTTCAACGGATCTTCTCGAACTGTCTTTTCGGCTGTCGGTTCCGGATTCTTACCGTCATCGGCTTCCGGCGTTTTATCTTTATTCTCCACCGGTTTTTCGGGAATCGGTTTACCGGCAAAATAGCTGGTGAATTCCCCACTCAGCAGATAGGCGAGCGGCTGGCTTTTCATCTCCTCTTTGGATGTCGGCGGGCTGATGAACATGGGATTCAGGTTGATGTTGCCGGCCATTTCCCAGGATCGTTCCGATGATGCGAACAGCTTTATGGCTTTAATTCCAGATTTTGCCAATTGCGCCTTATCCAGTTCCAGAGGTGAATTTTTAAGGGCAATCAATCCCTTGATGCCCTTCATGAAGGGAAGCTCCTTTGAAATAAACCGATTTTCGATCATCGGCGCGAAATAGATATCACGTTGGCCGCCGCCCATCTGTTCCGGCACCCGCTGTTTAAAGCATTTTTCATCCATCACGTAGGATGGCTTGATACGGATGCCCCAATGGGCAAACAACTTCTCAAATCCGGTCTTGATAGGAACATACCGTGGTGGACCGGCGCCCATCATGCCCTGGGAACCTGAAGGCAGCACCTCCTCAAACGCATCCATAAAAAAGGCGATGTTGTTTCCCTGCATAAGGTGCTGGTCGATCTTGAATAGCTCGTAATCCGACAACGGGCGGGTGGGCCGAGCCACGATAAGACACTTGACACCTCCGGGCATCTCCTCTTTCAGGTCGACACTTCGGATGGAATAGCTCTCGCCGATGAGGTGGCGGATACTCGTTACGTTGTCCTGCTGACGGCGTGTGGGATCCGGCGGTGCGGTGCCGGCGATGTTAAGGGCGCCGTTTCCGGAAAGAATCCCAATTTCCTGGTGGATATTGATCATGGAGGTCAAATTGGCTTCCAGAATCTCTTCAATCTGGCCCATTTCGGCCTGGCTGTACTGGGTTCCGATGATGGGCAGTCGGATTGCCTGGATCAGGGGGATGGTGATGTTTTTGTCCCCGTGCATCATGACCAGTCCACTGACGCCGCTGCCGGCCTTTATGTTTTTTTCCGGGATCGCCTGCCAGCTCAAATGGAGCAGATTGTACCTTTTAATATCGGGCGCAAGTCCCGGTGTTTTTTCCGGGTCCAGGTATTCGAAGGCCAGTTTGCCATAGTTTTTGCGATTGAGTCTGTCCACAACCGCCTGGACCTCGCCTGGGATTTCGGACAGACGATTCAGGTTCATGAAGGGGGCGACGGTTTCCAGCGAGGAGGAAAGGTAAAGCCGGATCTTGATTTTGTCTTCCAGTCGCAAAAGCGCGCTGATCTTATTGTTGAGCTTCTGGATGGCGGTGGTCAGCCGATACTCCAGACCATCAATGTTGGTAATGGTGCCGATTTTTTCGATGATGTCCCCGTGAATCAGGACCAGTCCCATGTAGGCCTTTTGAAACTTGACCTCATCCTTGTCGATCACCTGGATCTGGATGGGGCGGATCCCATAGTTGTCCGCCAGCTTCTGGTTGCCGTTTTCTCCGGCTGCGGGATTCCCGGCATCGGTACTGACATCGTAAAAACGGTAGTTGAAATGTCGGTTGGCATGGGCGGCGTACTCCTCCAGCAGGTCCCTAAGATAGCGTTCGGTACTGTTATGAGGGGCCGGGAGGTTTTTACTGAAAAACACCTTGATGGTCAGCGGCTCGGAAAGGCCCGCCACTACCTGCTGACTGGCATCGGACAAGGAATAGGCCTGATTTTCAGTAAGATCGATCCTGAAAAACAGGGTGGTCGCCGCCACATTTATCATGACGATGACCACCAAATATACGATGAACTTGACATATTTTCCGGCTGGCTGTTTCGTGCCCATTGAAATCTCCTTAATTCCTTTCCTGCATGGCCAGTAGCGTGCCGTACAAACCCACGAAGCAGACGCTCAAAAAGTAGATGATATCCCGGGAGTCGATAATCCCTTTGCTGATGTTCTGAAAATGGGAATCCGTTCCAATGAAATGCAGGACCCCCAAAAGCGATTGTGGTAAAAAAAACAATATCTTGTCCACAAGCGTCAGCCCGAAACAGATGGTCATGCCAACGATGAACGCCACGATCTGGTTTTTGGTCACCGAAGAGGCGAACAGGCCGATGGCGGAAAAGGCGGCTCCCAGCAACATCGCACCCAGATATCCTCCGATTACGGGCCCCCAGTCCAGCTGACCCAGGAGCGCAACGGTGAGGGCGTACGCGAATGTCGGTACCAACATGGCGACAATGAATCCAACGCTGGCCAGAAATTTTCCAATAATCACTTCGTGGAATGTGACCGGCAGGGTCAGCAGGATTTCGTATGACCCGGTGTTCAGCTCTTCGGCAAAAAGACGCATGGTCACCGCCGGTACCACGAAGGAGAAGACGAAGGGCAGCATGGAAAAAAAGTTACGGAGATTGGCCTGATCCACGAGGAAAAAGGTGGTGAAAAAAAACCAGCCCGCCACCAGAAGGAAAATCGAAATGACGATATAGGCGATGGGCGAGACGAAATAGCCCTTGAACTCTTTTGTACAAATAGGAATCACTTGGCGCATATCAGTTCTCCCGTGTCAACTCCCGGAATATGGTCTCAAGGTTTCGGGTTTCCTGGTAAAATTCCAGCAGCACCCAATCTTTTTGTTTGATTTTTTCATAAAGATCGCCCCGAACATCTCTTTCGGAACGACAGGTGATCCTAAGCTCCAATGGATCGCGTTCGGGGTCGGGCGACCGTACGTTCAGCACATCGGTAACGGTGGAAAGGGCCTGCTCCACCGAATCCAGCCGGGCGTTTTCAAGGCAAACATGGATCAGCGTTTCTCCCCTGCCGGATACCTTGAGGTTTTCGGTGGTGTCATCGGCTACGATTTTTCCCTTGTTGATGATCACTACGCGGTCGCAGGTCGCCTCGGCCTCGCTAAGGATATGGGTGGATAAAATGACGGTTTTTTCTTTTCCGATTTGCCGTATTATTTCACGAATTTCCACGATCTGGTTGGGATCGAGGCCGGAGGTCGGCTCGTCCAACACCAGAATTTCAGGGTCATTCATCATGGCGTGTGCCAAACCCACCCGCTGTTTGTAACCTTTGGACAATTCCCCAATGGGCTTGTGCATCATGTCGGTCAGGCCGCAAAGATCAGAGAGGGTCTTGATGCGGGAACGCTTTTGGGGGCCCTCCAGTTCCCTTAATCCGGCGATGAAATGAAGATAGTCGAATACCAGCATATCCTGGTACAAAGGTGCCGATTCTGGCAGGTATCCCATCTGTTTTCGGATCATTAGGGAGTCTTCCGGAATTCGGTAATCCTTGACCCGAATCTTGCCGGCAGTGGGTTTCAGATAACCCGTGAGCATTCTGAGGGTGGTCGTCTTGCCGGCCCCGTTGGGTCCCAGTAACCCGAGGATCTCCCCTTTGCGGATATCGAAGTTGATCCGGTCCACGGCGCACAGGTCTTTATAATATTTAGTCAATCCTTCCACATGGATCATAGTGGTCTCCTTGGCCTCCCGAATTTTGAGAAAAATTGTATAAGATAGGTGGGCCGAAACTGTCAAGTATCGATTGAGTTGGGAAATCAAGTTCATACCGCTGTGTAATTCTCTTCACAATTTCTCGGTTTGTGAAAAACCAATTGGCAATATTTATGGAGTGATTCTGTTAACCGCCCTGAATCAATCATATTAATCACAGGCGCCGTTTTTCAGTAATGTTGAGCTTGTGGCATCAATATTGCTAAAACAAACTAATCAGACGGTGGATAGTGGTCACCGCAATTTCGGCTGGCAAGTTGAGATGCAACAATCAGGCATGGGCAGATGTGATATTTGTTGATTTTGCCGTCGGAGACATGACATAATACATCCAGGGTTCTGTGTGGATGCCACTGCCCGGCACGAACCTGTAAATGAGGAGTTGGTTAATATCGTGGCAATCGACAGCGATAATTCGGAAAAGAGAAAGTACAGAAGATTCGGTGTTCAATACGGGGCGTTTGTGGCCTCTGAATCCAATGCAGCCATATTTGGGCCGATGTTGAACATCAGCAAAGGCGGCTTGGCTTTTCAATATTATGCCAATGATTCCTCTCAATTGAAAGACGAGGATGAACTGGCCATCTTCATGAACAGCAACGGCTATTATCTGGGCAGCGTGCCCTTTAAAACCGTATCGAATTTGGAATCGTCGGAGAAAAACCCGTTCAGTACCATATCCATGAGGATCTGTGGCATTCAGTTCGGTGCCCTGACCGAGGAGCAGATGGACCTGTTGGACTATTTCCTCGAAAGTCATACCGTTAAGGCGTGATCGGGATCCTTTTAAGGGTATTGGGCATCCGATAAACGGCTGGAAAACGCAGGCGCTGTATGGATTCCAGGCGGAAGATCCGACGCGAGACAGTGAGGTGAGAAGACAATCATAAAGATCCTTCAATGCCTTTCCCGGATGGTTTTCTGAATTCAACCGCTTTTTCAAGTGCGACCGACATCTCTTCTGACGAACGACCTGGAGCAGAACATGGCAGAGCAGCTTATGATTCAGTGTGATCCTTCCGAGATCACCGACGAGGAGCTAACGGAATTGGGGGAAAGAGCCCGTGAGGAGTTGGAGCGCCTACTTTTGCTTAGGCCGGAATACCGCTCATACCAGGAGGAGATTACCGGCCAACTGAACGCCGCAGGAGGGACCCAAAACCGACTGGCGGTCATCGGCGTCATGCTGGAAGCAAAACTTTTTGAGTTGAAAAGGGAACTTACAGCCCTTAACAGGTTGGTCGATGGAACTATCCAACATTAAAATTGAAGAACTCTTAACCCGGAAGCTGGCCCAGAAGGGAGTGGATCCCCACCTGATTCCACTTTTGATGAGAGCTTTGTCCAATGCCTTTTTCATCAATCCGACGCAGAATCTCTTCCAGATAAACGAAAGGCTCCACTACCTGGGATGGGGCGATGTCAAACTGGATTATCATATCTTTACCCTGGTCCAGGAGATCCTGTCCCATACTGCCGGACGTTATTCCGGCCCGCACTCTGCAGAACCCTACAATTCCTGAGCCAAATTCAAAACGTCCCATTTTGTGCAACCGTTTATCCCATAAGCCTATTCCATATGCGCACAACGGTTTTTCGTATTTCAGGAAACCTTGCCATATCTACTATCGCCGGTTTCTCCTGAAGACTGAGCCGGTGAGCAGCCAGTCGGTAGGACAGGTACGCCTGTTTCAGCACAAGCGCCGTATCCCGATCCAGGACGCCGGAATGGGTGAGTGACTCGAGGATCCTGACATTATCGGACCACCGGGCAAGCCCACCATGGATTTGAGATTTTTCCAACACCAGGTACTGTGAGAGAAATTCGATATCCACCATCCCCCCGGCATCCTGTTTCAAATCAAATCCCGTTGTGCCTCTCATGCCTTGTTCCCGCCGCAATCGCTCCCGCATCTCCAGGACCTCTTTTTTCAGGGTTTCCCTGTTCCGGGGACGGACGATCACCTCCCGGCGCAGGGCCTCGAACCCTTTCATCAGTTCAGGATCTCCGCAGATGGCCCTGGCCCTGACGATGGCTTGATGTTCCCATGTCCAAGCCTCGCTCAGCTGATATCGGCGAAATCCATCGATCTTGCTGACCAGGGGACCTGAACTACCGCTGGGGCGAAGCCTCATATCGGTTTCATACAGTTTCCCGGCACGGGTGTGGGCGGTGAGAATATGGACGATCCGCTGACCCATCCGGGCGAAGAACTGATCCGTATGAATGGGGTGCGGCCCTCCCCGGGTATCGCCGGCCCCTTCTCCATGGAGGAACACCAGATCGAGATCCGAATCGTACCCCAGTTCCAGTCCGCCCAGCTTGCCGTAAGCGATAATGGCAAATCCGGTGTCCGGAAGGCGTGCCCCCGGAGTTACCACTGGTGTTCCGTGTTTGTGAACCAGATCGTTCCACACGTATGCCAGCACCCGGTCTAGAATCGTCTCCGCGATCCAGGATAAACGGTCGCTGACTTTCATGAGTGGAAGTTGGCCGGTCACATCCGCTGCCGCCACCCTCAGGGTGTTGATCTGCTTGAATATGCAAAGCTCCTCGATGAACAGCTCCAGATCGCCGGCCTCGATGCGGGACAACCGCCTTCTGGCGGCCTTTTGGAGTGCGGTTTTGTCCGGTGTCCGGTAAAGCGTCTGAGAATCCAGCAATTCATCCAGCAGGACCGGGTGTCTGGCCATAAAGGAGATCAGCCACGAACTGGCATCGGAGAATCGGACCAGATGAGAGAGGACACCGGGATTCTCCAGGAGCAACGCAAGATAGCTGGTGCGTTGCTGGATGGTTTTGATAAGATCGGTGATGCGGTTCAGCACGGGGCCCGGCGTTTTGGCGGATCCTGCCGCCTTGATGACCCTTGGCATGAGCTGATCCAGTCGTTTCTTCCCTTCCGTGCTCAGGGCCCTGGTGGCAGGCGCTTCTTTGAGACTTTCAAGGAGCCGAAGTACCGCTCCGGCATCCTCGTAACCGGCATCGGCGAGAGATATCTCGGCGGCTATCCGGTCCGAGGTGTCACGCCACACGGCGGATAAACCGGTGCTGGGCTGCTGGTCATTTTCTCCTTCCTCAGGCGCTTTCAGCAGGTGTTTGAAGTGCCCGTGCACTTTCTCCATATGGCGGCGAAGTTCTTCTCTAAAGGATGACCATGTGGAAAAACCCATGGACACGGCGAGTTTTTCGCACCTTTCCGCATCCGCCGGGAGATCGTGGGTCTGCCGGTCTGAAAATGCCTGAAGGCGGTTTTCGGTCGCGCGCAGAAATCGATAGGCGGAAATCAGCGTATCCGCGGCTTGCCGTTCGATGATGCCATTTTTCGCCAATATCATAAGGACGTTGATGATTCGGCGCTCCTGAAGCGTCGGGACCACGCCGCCTCGGATGAGCTGAAACATCTGCCCGAAAAACTCGATCTCCCGGATGCCACCGGCCCCCAATTTGATATTTCCCGCCATCTTTTTCTTTACCACCTCGGAAGAGATCTTTTGCTTCATCTCCCGAAGGGCATCGTAAACCCCGTAATCAAAATAGCGCCGATATACAAAGGGTTTGAGTGTTTCGATGAGGCGGTTTCCTGTGGATTGATCACCAGCGGCGGCCCTTGCCTTGATCCATGCATACCGTTCCCATTCACGGCCCTGGGTCTGGTAGTAATCTTCCATTGCATCGAAACTCATCACGACTGGGCCGCTTTCCCCAAATGGCCGCAATCCCATATCCACGCGGAAGACATGGCCGTCTGCCGTGGGGGTGGATAAAAGGTGGATCAATTGTCGGCACACTCGGGTGAAAAACTCTTCGTGACTGGAAGGGTTGCGAGCACCCCGGGTAAACCCTGCTTCGGGGTAGGCGAAAATAAGGTCGATGTCCGAAGACATATTGAGTTCCCGGGCACCCAGTTTGCCCATGGCCAGGATGGCCAGTTGCTGGGGAGCGCCGTCGGACCCGGTGGGAGTGCCATAGCGTGTGCAGTGCCATTGATACAGATGATGCAGCGCCCGGTCCAGACACGCATCGGCAAAAGCGGACAGTTCCGCCATGGTCTGCTCCAGGGTAGCCCAGCCCATCAGATCCCTGAATATGATACGGACCATCTCCCGCCGTCGCAGGACGCGCAGCCCTTTCTGAAAACCGGGCATGGGGAAATGGCTCCCGGAACGGGCATATTCGCCATTTGTCTCCTTTAAGAGTGCCGGCAGCCGGGTGTCTAGAATTTCGACGTATCGGCCTGTAGGGTATGGCCGACCCACATCTTCACTGGACACCAGGTCCAAGGCCATCTCGGGAAACCGGATGCAGCTGCCGTAAACATAATCGCTGATGGCGAAAACCCATTTAAAGGCATCCACGATTCCATGTGCGTTCGGTGGCTGCATACCGGCTTTCGCGACCGCGTCACAAAAATGCCCCCACTTTTCTTTAGCGATTTCTGCCATACTCGGGGGAAGGTGCATATCGGCTCCATACTTCTTTTAACGGATATAACCCCATTCCACCAGACGGTCGTGTGCGTATGCGGCCTGTTTTCCCTGTCGCACCGTCTGGAGGTATCGATAATAGTGGTTGGCGGAATCCTTGATCCGATTCATTCCCTCCAGGGACAGTCCTTTGAAAAAGAAGACGTTGGGATTACCGGGCAGATGCGTTTCGTAGTTGTCAAACTCCTGAAAGGCGTTGCGGAACCGCTTTTTTCGAATCTGGGCAAAACCGGCAAGGTGATACGCCTGAGCTTCACGGGGATACGCTTTTTTAGCGCTTTCGGCGTATGCCAGCGCCTCCTCGTAACGGTTTTGAGCCAGCTGGCATTTGGCCATCAGGACAAGGCCGGCGTAGTCGTCCGGCGCCAAAGAAAGCGCCCGTCTGAAATGATCTTCCGCTTTTCCGTAATGCCGATTTGCCATCTCCTTTTCACCGTGCTGAATCGCCTCGATGGCCTCCCGCTTGGAACGGAGCGATGCGGTCCTGTCCATATATCGTTCGCGGCCTAAAACGGCGCCCTTTGTGTGGCCGTACCTGCCGCGGGCTTCGTCAACGGCGGTACGGTAGCGTTCGGTGCTCATGGGGTGGGTGGAGAACATCAGTTCGATGGCATTGGGCTTGTGCTTCGACAGGGACTGGAGCATCTCCATCAATCCGATGAAACCGTCGGAGCTGTAACCGCTTTTGACCATGTATTCCATCCCCAGTGCATCCGCTTCGCGTTCATTGTCCCGGCTGTAAGAGGCGAGCAGCGCCCCCGCCCCAAACATCCCCAATTGTGATGCCAATCTACCGTAACCGGCCCCCTTTGTACCGGCAATGGCCGCCACCCCCCCCACAACGGCTTGGGTCAGCACGCCTTTGGACATCTGCTGGGCGGTGTGGCGGGCGTTGACATGCCCCAGTTCATGTCCCAGTAGGGAGGCCAGCTCCGCCTCGTCTTCAAGAGCGAGCAGGATTCCCCGGGTAGCGGCAATGCTGCCGCCGGGAAAAGCGTAGGCGTTGACGTAGGTGGCGTTGACAACCTTGAAGGAATAGGGCATCTGGGGACGATGGGTATGGACTGCCATCTGCTTACCGATTCCGTCCACATACGCATTGAGCCGAAGGTCCTGGGTTGTGCCGTAGTCGGATGAGAACTGGTGGGGAGACTGCTGCCGGTCGATCAGGACCTCCTGCTCCTGGGACATGAGCATGAGCTGCTGCCGACCCGTCACGGGATTTGCCGCGCATCCGACCAGCATGCCCGCTGCTGAAAAACCTGTCAGATGAAGAAATTTTCTCCGGGTCAACGGCCTGCCGTACCGATGCTGCCATAAAGTAGGACGATTCATCTTGCCTCCTGCCATCTAATGATTCCATACCAAAGGATCGCCCCTAAATTAGAAAACCTCCAAAGGGGTGTCAACTGTTTCCATTTCCTGCCTTCCTGGCGGTATCCCGCTGAGTCTGTGAACTTAGGGCAAAAATTCTGCTCCGATTTTATGGTTTCAGATGAGGCTAAAAAAATCTTGACATCACCAATCGATTATTATTGAATGAAAGTTTCCTAAAGCTGATCTTTGCACAAAGGCGTGCAAAGGGGTCGGCGCAATTTATTCATCGGGACAAAGACGTCTGTCCTGCCGATCACCGGCGGGAGGCGTCTTTTTTAGTATGGGAGAGGACTTTAATACCCATTTGACCTGCATCGTCGTGCACCGATAGGGGGAAAATCATATGTGTCGTTTACTTGCCATAACCAGTGAAACACCGATGTCACCCATGGTGGCCCTTGAAGCCCTGAATGTTATGAGGGAAGGCCACGATGGATCCGGCGTCGGCATTTTGCTGCGCGATCTTGGGGGGGCCTTCGAAAACCTCAAGGAGGCCCCGATTCTGTCGGGCATATTCACTGAAAAGGGACTGCGGCGATTGGACCGATTTATGATGGATATCGGGTTCATGACCAAATACAAGCTGTCCATTAAAGTACCGAAAAGCACGCCGGCGGGTGTGCCCAAAAGGGATATCTATCTGGTTCGGGCGTATGAATACCCGGAGGAGTGGGAGTCGCTAAGCCGCCGGGAAATTCAGGAAAGGCTGCTCATCGTGCGGCTGCAGCTAAGGGAGATGGGGCAGGAGGAAAAGGATATGATCGTGTTTTCCTTTTGGCCCGATACCATCATGATTAAGGAGATCGGTGATCCCCTTGAGATCGGAAACCATCTGCAACTGGGTAGAAAGGAACTTGAAGCCCGCATCATCATGGCACAGGGGCGGCAGAACACAAATTACGCCATCGACCTGTATGCCTGCCATCCTTTTTTTATACAGGGGTTTTCGAGCATGACAAACGGGGAGAATACGGCGTTTATTCCCATACGGGATTATCTCGGCTCCAGGGGGTTTCACGGGTACACCGGTTATCAATCCGACTCCGAGGTGTTTACCCACATTCTCCATTATACCATGGCCCGGCTGGGGCTGGGGATCGAAGCCTATAAACACATCATTACACCGCTTCAGGATGGGGACCTTTCGGCCCATCCAAACGCCACGTTTCTGAGGCATTTAAAGCAGTCCTGCCGGAAGCTGATCATCGACGGGCCCAATTGTGTCATCGGCTGTCTCCCGGACTATTCCCTTTTCATGGCACAGGATCGGAAGAAGCTCAGACCCGGTGTTGTCGGCGGCAAACCGGGCATTTATGCCTTTTCATCCGAAATATGCGGCCTGGACTCGGTCATACCGGACCGCGATCAATCAAAAGACTTTCAGCCCATGTATCTGGACACTGCCATCGTGGGACCCGATCGTCAGGAGGTCAGATTATGCAATCAGACAGAACCATTACCCCTTCCACACTAAGCGTCAAGGACCTGCCGTGGCAGATCCTGTGGAGCAAGGATAAGTGCACTTTGTGCGGGAAATGCACTGCCGTGTGTCCGGTGAACGCCATCGAGGCCGGCGTGTTCCGGAAACGAACGATCCGTGCCGCCCTCTCCCTGACCGAGGCGCCGAAAAATGTGTTTGAGCTGTACTACGGCATCCGTCAGCGAACCGACCCCGGTTATGCGTGTGTCGGCTGCGCCATGTGCAGTATGGTATGTCCCAACGACGCCATCATCCCTGCGCGGAACGATGAGGCGGACAAATTGAGATTTCACCGGGACCGTGGCGGCCAGGCCCGGAGAAGGGGCGGACGCAGAAACGCGTCGGATGGCGTTTTGGACCAGATCAAATTCATCCGGATCTCCATGCTCACCGACCCGGCCCTGGATGCGGGCCGCCATGAGTTTGAATTGAAAACCCTTCTGGGACGCATCCTGTCGCCGGAGCAGAACCTTCAGTTTCTATCGGAGAACGGCTGGATTCCACCGGTTCGGGAGATCTATCCGTTGATCATCGGCGGCATGTCCTTCGGTGCGCTTTCCCCGAACATGTGGGAGGGGCTTCAACTGGGGGTGGCTTATCTGAATGACGAGATGGGGATGCCGGTCCGCATCTGCACGGGGGAAGGGGGGTGTCCTCCACGCCTTCTGCGCAGCCGGTTTCTGAAGAATGTGATCCTCCAGATCGCCAGCGGGTATTTCGGCTGGGATGAGATCATCCACGCGCTTCCGGAGATGAAGACCGATCCCTGTGCCATCGAGATCAAATACGGTCAGGGGGCCAAACCCGGGGACGGCGGCCTGCTCATGTGGTACAAGGTCAACCGGCTCATCGCCGCCATCAGAGGGGTTCCCCAGGGCATCAACCTGCCCAGTCCACCGACCCATCAAACCCAGTATTCCATCGAGGAATCGGTCGCCAAGATGATCCAGTCCATGTCCATGGCCTGGGGATTCCGGGTCCCGGTCTACCCGAAGATTTCCGCCACCTCCACAGCCCTGGCGGTTTTGAACAACCTGGCCAGGAACCCTTATGCAGCCGGGCTGGTCATCGACGGGGAGGACGGTGGAACCGGTGCCGCCTATCATGTATCCATGAACCATATGGGACACCCCGTTGCCAGCAACATCCGGGATGCCTATCAGACCCTTTCAAAAATCGGTGTGCAAAATGAAATCCCCCTGTTTGCCGGCGGTGGTGTCGGTAAAAACGGCAACCTGGCTGCCAATGCAGCGGCCCTTATCATGCTGGGCGCCAGCGGCGTGCAGGTGGGCAAGTATGTCATGCAGGCCGCTGCCGGATGCCTGGGATCGGAATCGGATCGCTGCAACATCTGCAATATCGGGCTTTGCCCCAAAGGGATTACATCCCAGGATCCCCGCCTTTACCGGCGATTGGATGTGGACAAGGTGGCGGAACGGGTAGTGGATCTGTATCTGGGTTTCGACACGGAGCTGAAAAAAATCGTCGCGCCCCTGGGCCGGTCCACATCCCTTCCCATCGGTATGTCCGATGCACTTGGCATCAATGACCACAATGCGGCAAAGCGGCTGGATATCAATTATGTGGTTTAGTGTCTGAATCAGACACTTAATGTATTCGGTTATTGTAGAATTCCACTTTTTAGGAGTTGTTAAATGGCAAAAAATCTATCAACAGGCGGCAAACAGGAGTGCTATATCTCCGGGAAGCAATATGGCAGCCGTTTGGAATCGCGGGTTCTGGAAGAACAGGTACAGGACGCAGTGGCCAAGGGCTACCGTGACATCGAGATCGAGGCGTTCGGGCAACACGGCATCGGGGGCCGGTTGTGGCAGGCCGGCGAGGAAACCATAAGGGTTGTGGTAAAGGGACATCCAGGCCAGCGCCTGGGGTCCATGGGATTTCCCAACACCACCATCGAGATTTACGGTCCGGCATCCGATGATACGGGGTGGCTGAACGCCGGTGCAGAGATTGTCATCCACGGGCATGCCGCCAACGGCACGGCCAACGCCATGGCCCAGGGCAAGATCTACGTGGCCGGTAATATAGGGGCCCGGGGCATGACCATGACAAAACAGAACCCGCGTTTTGCCGCACCGGAACTATGGGTGCTGGGTTCTGCTGGAGATTACTTCGGCGAGTTCATGGCGGGGGGGATTGCGGTGATCTGCGGTCACGATGCCCAGACACCGGACAACGTGCTCGGCTACCGCCCCTTTATCGGCATGGTGGGGGGGCGGGTGTATTTCCGGGGACCCCACAAAGGTTACAGCCTGGCGGATGCCAAAATCGTTCCCATCGGGGACGCGGATCAAAAATGGCTCTTTGCGAACCTGAACAAATACCTCAAAAAGATCGACCGGGCGTCTCTTTTCAAAGAGATGTCCAATCCGGCGGACTGGCAGCTTCTGGTTGCCCGAACGCCCCAGGAGAAGGCCGCCAAGGTGCGGCGGACCATGGCCGCATTCAAGAAAACCGTATGGGATGCCGAACTGGGAGAGGGGGGCATCATCGGTGATCTCACCACCATGGATCGCAGCACCATACCGTTGACACCCACAGGGGACCTGCGTCGATTTGTGCCGGTATGGGAAAATGACCGATACATGGCGCCCTGCGAAGCGACCTGTCCCACCGGCATCCCGGTGCAGGAGAGATGGGGACTCGTGCGGGAGGGCCGAATGGACGAAGCGGTGGATCTGGCCCTGTCCTACACCCCTTTTCCTGCCACTATTTGCGGATACCTCTGCCCCCATCCCTGTATGGAGGCATGTACACGCCAGTCTGCGGCCATGCCGGCAGTGGACATATCAAAGCTCGGCAAGGCCAGCGTCGATGCAGCGCTTCCCGAATTGCCCCCGGTAACCGGGGAGAAAGTCGCCGTGGTGGGGGGCGGTCCCGCCGGCATCTCGGTGGCATGGCAGCTCAGACTTAAGGGGCACCAACCGGTGGTGTTTGACTCGGCGCCTTCCCTGGGGGGCAAGATTTCGTCCGCGATCCCCGGGACCCGGATTCCCGAAAAGGTTGTGAAAGGGGAGCTGTCGCGGGTGGCGGAGGTGGTCGATCATGTGCATTTGAAGCAGAAGCTCAGCCGGGAGGAGGTGGAGCAGATGACCTCCGACTATGCCTATGTGGTGATTGCCGCCGGTGCCCAGAAACCCAGAACGCTTCCCGTGCCGGGGGCTGAGCGGATGGTGACGGCCCTGGATTTTCTCCTGGAAGCCAAATCAGGGAAACCTGCTGTCGGCAGGCAGGTGGTGGTCGTCGGCGCCGGCAACGTGGGATGCGATGTGGCCACTGAAGCCCACCGGCTGGGTGCCGAAAAGATCACGCTTATCGATATTCAAAAGCCCCTATCCTTTGGCAAGGAGCGGGAGGCGGCGGAGGCCGTTGGGGCGATCTTCCTGTGGCCCTGCGTAACCCAAGAGGTGACCGAAAAGGGCGTCCGGTTGACAGATGATCGTTTTATCCCGGCGGATTCCGTTTTCATCTCCATCGGGGATGCTCCCGATCTCGCTTTTCTACCCGAGAACGTGGCCACGGATCGGGGTTTTGTCACGGTGGACGAAACATATCGAACCTCCAACCCCAAGATCTTCGCCATCGGAGACGTGGTCCGGCCGGGCCTTCTCACCGATGCCATTGGTGCGGGCCGAAAAGCCGCCGCGGCCATCATCGACCTGTTGGCCGACCGCGAACCCCGGGGAGACGAACGGTCCATGATCGACAAACATCGGGTCAACCTGACCTATTTCGACCCTCGTGTCATCGGTTTTAGCGATACGGACCAGTGCGGATCCCAGTGTGCATCCTGCGGACGGTGCCGAGACTGCGGCACCTGCGAATCGGTCTGCCCGGAAACCGCCATCAGTCGGGTTGAAACGGAAAACGACGGCTACGAGTACCAGGTGGATGAAAATCGCTGCATCGGATGCGGGTTCTGTGCAGACACCTGCCCCTGCGGCATCTGGGACCTTTTGGAAAACACTCCGATGTAGTCATCATGGAGCAGGCCTGCCCTGCTTGAAATTAGTCCTGCTAAACAATGGAGATTATTTATATCAAAATTATCTTGACAGTTCAGGTTCAGTTTAACTAATTAAAGGGTTTCGATAATTAGTTAAGAATCTGTCTGTACAACGGCGTACACATTTTTTCTTATTCTGGACAAAGGTGTCTTTGCCCCTTTTTAGGGGGAGGCGCCTTTTTTTATTTCAACAAGAGGAGGTTAAGATGAATCTGCAGCAACCCAATGCCAATGAAGCCCTTCAAACCAAAAACCGATCCCGGAGTGTCGCCCCGCAATCCGGCATTTGCGCCCGGTGTGTGGACGGATGCAAGGGCAATTGCGATCTGTTCCAATCCACCTTCAGGGGGCGCGAACTGCTGTACCCCTCTCCGTTCGGCAAGATCACGGCAGGCGCCGACAAGGACTATCCGGTGGATTACTCCCATCTGAATATCAACGGATACGCCATCGGCGCTTCGGGCATCGAGGCGGATCCGGATCATGCCATCTTCCCCAAGGTCACCACAGACACCTGGTACGGGGCCACCGAGAAGGTGAAGATGAAAATCCCCATGTTCACCGGCGCCCTGGGCAGTACCGAAGTGGCCCGCGCCAACTGGGAACATTTCGCCGTGGGGGCCGCCATCACCGGCATCAGCCTGGTCTGCGGCGAGAACGTCTGCGGGATCGATCCCAAACTGGAGATCGACAAGAAAACCAAGATGGTGAAAAAATCGCCTGACATGGAACGCCGGTTGGAGTCTTACCGCCGCTACCATGAGGGATACGGCGACATCATGGTCCAGATGAATGTGGAGGACACCCGCCTGGGCGTGGCCGAATACGTCATCGACAAGCTTGGCGTGGAAACCATCGAACTCAAATGGGGACAGGGCGCCAAATGCATTGGCGGAGAGATCAAGGTCGATACGGTTGAACGGGCCCTGGAGCTGCAAAAACGCGGCTATATCGTCACCCCGGACCCCTCCCTCAAGGCCAACCAGAAGGCATTCAAGGACGGTGCGATCAAAGAGTTTGAAAGGCATTCCCGGGTGGGATTTCTCTGTCAGGACGATTTTATGACCGAAGTGGACCGCGTCCGTAAACTGGGGGCCAAGCGTGTCACCCTCAAAACCGGCGCCTATCCCATGCGGGAGCTTGCCATGGCGATTCGCTGGTCGTCCGACGCCAAGATCGACCTTCTGACCATTGACGGGGCCCCTGGCGGTACCGGTATGAGCCCCTGGCGGATGATGAGTGAGTGGGGTGTACCGGCGATCTATCTCCACTCCATGACCTACGATCTCTGCCGCCGCCTGGCCCAGAAAGGGGCTTGGGTGCCCAATGTCGCTTTTGCCGGCGGTTTTTCCGGCGAGGACCATATCTTCAAGGCCTTGGCGCTGGGCGCGCCCTACTGCAAAGCGGTCTGCATGGGCCGAGCATTGATGATTCCAGGCATGGTGGGCAAGAATATCGGACACTGGCTGGCAGGCAAAGATGGGGGGCTGCCCTCCACGGTCTCCAAGTTCGGCAGCTCCAAAGAAGAGATCTTTGTGAGTTATGAAAAACTAATAAATATATACGGAAAAGAATTGGATAAAATGCCCCTGGGCGCCATCGGCGTGTACACCGCATCGGAGAAAATCCGCGTGGGACTCCAGCAACTGATGGCGGGCGCCCGGAAATGGCGGACCCACCTGATTACGCGGGACGACCTCTTTTCCCTCACCGAAGAGTGTGCCAAGATAACGGGGATCCCCTACATCATGGAATCCTACAAGGAGGAGGCGCTGAAGATTATCGACGCTTAAATTTGACGGTGTCATATTTAAACCATTATCTTAGCATTAAAGAAAAAAGGGGCCATTGCGGCCCCTTTTTCAATAAATCGCTGGCAATTCGGTGCGGGTTTAGGACATGCAACAGGATCCGGATAAACAAGAAGCGCGATTCATTCGGGGATGTCTTTCTGGGATTTCCAACGAAACGCTGGAAATCGGTTGCGGGAATGGCCGCCTGACCGAGGTTATTGCTGAAGTCTCTCAAAACCTCACGGCCGCCGATCCTTCCATCGAAGCATTGCAGACGGCAAGACGCCATGTCAGGTTGCCGGTTGAATTTCTGTCAGCTTCTGGCGAATCACTGCCATTTTCCGCCGAAACCTTTGACACTGTCATTTTTACGCTCTCTCTACATCACCAGGACGCCCAGAAAGCCCTCAAGGAGGCAGGCCGTGTCTTGAAAGACAGTGGCCATACACTGGTACTGGAGCCAATTTCCGATACGTTGGTTAGTAAACTATTCTCGGTACTTGAAGATGAATGCTGGAAATATGAAATAGCAAAATGCGCCATAGAAACCAGCCGGTTCGAGGTAATCTGTACGGGTTCCATTAAATACCGTTGGCTTTTCACAGATTACCAAGAGATCGTTGCTCATCTTTTCGATTACTTCAGCATGAAACCAGACCCAGAAAGAATCGATATCATCGCTGAACTATTGGACGACAGTAAAGATTTAGCACCCATATCGATTGAGGACATCACCAACTACTGGTTGCTTCGGAAAATATAAATGGGTTATCCAGTCAATATCTTCTTTTTATTACCCGGTATGATAGGGTGCATGCAAAATCGCTGGACGGGATAAAAGCCGACATGAAGAAAGGGGTCATAATTTATGGAAGACTTTCCTGAAAATGTGCTGGAACTGATCAATGCAAACCTCGGCGGCTTCAACAACTCGTTGGGGCTTCAGTTTATAAAAGCGGCTCGGGATGAATACATCGCAGAACTTGAGATTAACGCCAGCCACCTGCAACCCTATGGCCTGGTCCATGGCGGAGTCTATGCGAGTATGATCGAAACCCTGTGCTCCACCGGCGCTGCCTTGACCGTCTGGGAAGAGAAAAAGAACACGGTCGGCTTGGAAAACAACACCTCGTTTCTGAAAGCCGTTCGCGGCGGCCGCCTGCGCTGCAGGGCCAAACCTCTGCTGCTGGGGAAACGGTCACACGTGTGGGAGGCCGATATTCATGATGATCACGGGAATCTAGTGGCTGCAGGTCGGGTTCGCATGATGGTCCTGGAGCCCGGGGCTGCGGTTGCCGGGAGGAAGGTCAGCATGCCGGTAAAATGAAAGCCTTATTTAACCTTGATCCACAGGAGCCTGACGGTTTCGGTGCCCTTGTTGTGCCAGTGATCCGGGATCTCCGATTTCAGATAGATCGTGTCCCCGGGCTGCGCAGTGATTTGGGAACCTGAGAACTGGAGATGCAATGTACCGGAAAGCAGGTATCCCATCTCATCTCCTTTGTGGGAAAAAAAGTGGGACGACAGTTTCTTCCGGGGGGGTATCTCAACGATATAGGGCTCCGCATCGGCTTCGAAATCGGCGGGAGTGAGACGCTTGCCGGATATGATCCCCTTTTTGATTTCGGGGAACTTGTTGTCGATGGCATCGGCGGCGTGAAACAGCACCCGGTTTCCCTTTTGGGTCGTCGCCTGGAAAAAGGAGCCCACCTCAACGGAGAGTACTTCCGCCATTTTGAAAAGGGCGGGAAGAGAGGGATAGATCAGGTTGCTTTCCACCTGGGAAATCGTGCTGGGCGTAACGCCTATCAATTTGGCCAGTTCCGTCTGCGATAGTCCTTGGCGCGTCCGGATCTCCCGGAGACGAAGCCCGAACTCCGACTGACCGGCCACATCCTTTTCCGATTCAAAGGCAATATCCGCACCTTTGTTCCAGTAGGTAACGGGACGGTTGAGCCCCTGTATCTCCCGATTTTCCGCCTTCAAGATGTTCAGGGCGGTTTTACCCCTTTTCAATGAAAGATCGATGGCAACCTGTGCGATCTGATTGATCTTGGCCCGCAGTTTGACCGAGTGAGCCCGTTTTTCGATAATCCAGTAAGCGATGGTGTTCAAATCGTACAGCCGGGGGCAGGAGTGTGCATAGAAATTGACAATATGATCTTCTCCCCCCCACAGTTCCTGCATGCCGGTCAGGCTTTCGAAAACAAACCGGACGTCTCCTTTCATCTTTTTATGGATGCCGTAAAAGGCATCCATCACTCCATGGGAGTTGCCCGGCTCCTTAACTTGCTTGATTCGGCAGGCGATATTCGTATTTTTCTTGTCGTAAAATTCAAGGAAGACATCGGACCCGGCACCTTTGCCGTGGGTAAAACAGTCGAGAATGGTCAGTCTGGGGTAATCGGCCAGAGGACCGAGTTTTCCGATGAGGTTCTTCATCGAGCGGTCGAAACTGACATAGATCAGTGATTTTTTTTGCTCCTGTGATGCCTTTATGAAATTCATACAGAAAAGGTATGCCAGGCTGCCGGCATCGTCGTACCAGACCACATTGTCTCCGATATATAGGCCGCCGAGGAGCTGATCCAGGTTACTGACGCCCGATGCCACGCGGTTTTTCTCAATCGTCATTATTCCTCCACACGGTCACGGTATCTGCATTTTTTATTGAATTCATCTGATCACCAAAAGGGTAAAGGAATCTTAAATAAGTGTCAAAACAAAATGCCGACCCGCACATCGGTTCAACGCGATAGGAGAACCGGGGGGGGGAGATAAAAATAAATTATAACTGTTAGTTTAACTTAATATCCTAATATTGTTGAATATTCTTGTTGACTTTTTATGGCGGCATAGATAGACAATCAAGTTCGCCAATTGGAGTTGAGCTGAACAAGCGGCTTAACCCGGCATCTCGTACAACGGCGTACGGAGACTTACTGCAGCCAGGACAAAGACGTCTTTTCCCCAAAAAACGGGGTTCGGGCGTTTATACTAGAAGAAGGACAACGGCGTCTTTAACCCTTTCCTTTTGGGGTTGGACGCCTTTTTTTATGACGGGAAGGATCATGAGCGACACATATAAACCGAAAATAGCGCTTTTTCACTGTATCAACTGCCTTCCGGATCAGGACCTTGCGGCGGGATTACACGACCGAGGCGTGGAGATGAGCTTTGTCAACATGGCTTGTTCCAGCATGGTGAAGGACGTGTATCTGCTGCGGGCGTTTGAGGCCGGGGCAGATGCCGTCATTGTCGCGGTCTGTGCGGATGGACAATGCCGATATGTGGAGGGAAGTGTGCGGGCGAAAAAACGTGTTGCCTGGGTGCAGCAGCTGTTGGATGAAATCGGTCTGGACGGCCGTCGGCTGCTTTTTTTCAATCTGTCCGCCCATGGCGAAAACGGTCTTGCCGGAATTATCCAGGATGCCGAAAAAATAGTGTCTGATATGGGGCCGAGTCCTGCTGCATGATTTTGCGGCCGGCGGGAGAGCGGAATCTTCAAATTAGAGGAATTTACTATGATAGTCGGAGAACAGAAGAATATCGAAGAGATCAAAGAGATCATTGCTCCCTATGAAAAGGTCCTGATTTTGGGATGCGGTACTTGCGTCAAGACCTGTTTTGCTGGCGGGGAGGATGAGGTGGCGGTGCTGGCATCCGCCCTTCGGCTTTCTTTGAAAATGGCAGGGGAGACCAAGGAGATCGAGGAGTTTACAGTTGAACGGCAATGCGAGGATGAGTTCATTCAGGAGGCGGCCGTTCCCGTTTCCCGCAACACGGCGGTACTCTCTTTGGCATGCGGGGCGGGCGTCCAGGCAATGGCACGGCGGTTTCCAAAATCTCCCATGCTGCCCGGTGTTAACACCACTTTCATGGGAGTGCTGGAGAATCCCGGTCTTTTTACCGAGGAGTGTCTGGGCTGCGGGGATTGCATGCTGGCCCAATTTGGGGGCGTCTGTCCCATCACCCGTTGTTCCAAGAAATTGCTCAACGGGCCCTGCGGGGGATCCCGGGAGGGAAAATGCGAGATCCACCCGGATGTGGACTGCGCATGGATGCACATCATCGAGCGCCTGAACAAGCTGGGTCTGACCGATAACCTCAGAACCTACATTCCGCCCAAAAATTGGAAAGCCAGTCATGCCGGCGGCCCCCGGAAACTCGTAAGAGAGGATCACACGATATGAATACATCGACAAGCGGTCGTTTACAGCAGATATTGAAAAGGGGTGAATTCGCCGTCACCGCGGAATGCGGGCCCCCGAGAGGGGCGGACACCGAAACGGTTCTCAAAAAGGGGACACTTCTCAAAGGGTGTGTGGATGCCGTAAATGTTACGGATAATCAGACCGCCATCGTCCGGATGTCCAGCATCGCTGCGTCGATCCACCTCCATCAGATGGGTCTTGAACCGGTGATGCAAATGGTGGTCCGGGACCGGAACCGTATCGCACTGCAATCGGACATCCTGGGTGCTTGGTCCCTCGGCATCGGGAATATCCTCTGCCTTTCCGGGGATCACCAGTCTTTCGGCAGTCAGCCGGACGCCATGAATGTCTTCGACATCGATTCCATGAACCTGCTCCACATGGTGAAAACCATGCGGGAGGAGGGGAAGGATATGAGCGGCTTTGACTTGAAAACCCCTCCCGGAATGTTCATCGGTGCGGCTGCCAATCCCTTTGCGGATCCTTTGGATTATCGGGTCATCCGACTGGCCAAGAAAATCGATGCCGGTGCGGATTTCATCCAGACCCAATGCATTTACAACATGGATCGCTTCAAGGAATGGATGCGGATGGCAAATGAGGAGGGGCTCACGGAAAAGGTCCACATCCTGGCGGGGGTGACGCCCATGAAGTCCGCGGGAATGGCCCGGTTCATGGCCGAAAAGGTGGCGGGCATGGATGTTCCCGATCCGCTGATCCAACGCATGGCGGGGGTGCCCAAGTCAAAAGCCGCCGATGAGGGGGTTGCCATCTGTCTTGAAACCATCGCCGAGCTAAAAGAGATGGAAGGGGTTCACGGCATTCACCTCATGGCGATTGAATGGGAGGAGAAGGTTCAGGAGATCGTCGAGCAGGCGGGCCTTCTCCCCAGACCGGTGGGCTGAGCCCCACGATCGACCGACGGAGATCATTATGCCCAAGAAATATCATATCGCCATCAAAGATGCGCCTCCCCGGTGCCACCCCATCGGGAAATATGCCACCGTGGAGTTTCGCGAGAGGTGCGCCGGGAGCTGCCGGGAATGCGTCAAGAAAAAATGCGTCTACGGCATTTTCAAGGACAACTATCTGCGCATCAGCAGCATGGAGGACCCCCAGTATCTCTACACCTGTCAAAGCTGCTTCCGCTGCATTCAGGAATGTACGAGGGGCATCTTTTCCCGTGTGATCAATCCCGATTACCGTACCCTGGGAGACGGCTACTGGCGGGCGGACACGATCCATCGTACCTGGTACCAGGCCCACACCGGAAAAGTGCCGGTGTCGGGAGCCGGATACCGGGGTCCCTTCGTGGCCGAAGGGTTTGACGCCATGTGGACCGATATGTCCGAAATCGTACGCCCCACGCGGGACGGGATTCACGGTCGGGAATATATCAACACCTCCATCGAACTTTCCAGAAAAAACATGCGGCTGAGCTTCAATCCCGACGGGACCCTATCGAAGGACCTGCCCCTAATACTGGAATCCCAGATACCGGTCCTGTTTCAGCAACCGGATTTCGGCCTGCTGACAGACCGGATTCTGCTTGCCATGGCACGGGCCGCCCATCAGTTGGACGGCATGCTGTTCATTCGACCGGAGGATTGCACCGAGGCCTTCATGCCCTTTGCCGATCACCTCGTGCCCTGCTTTACGCAAAAGACACTTTCCAATTTCAAAGGGGACATCGGGGCGTTCAGGATGGTGGAGATCGCCGACGGGAAAGGCATCGGAGAAGAGATGGCCCGGTTGCGGGAATCTTATCCCCAAATGGCCATTGCCGTTGGCCTGCCGCTCAATGGGAAAGCGGCCGACCGCGCCCTTGAACTGACGCGATTGGAAGCGGATACACTTCATTTTTACGCGGACATCCATGGAAAGGAAGTGGATACAGGTGCCCCCCGCTTTGTCAAGGAGATGATCCAGGAGATCCATCTCAATCTCATCGACCATTCCATCCGGGACCGGGTGAATTTGATCTTCTACGGTGGTATCGCCATGGCCGAACACATGGCAAAGGCGATCATCTGCGGTGCCGACGGCGTCGCGGTGGACAATCCCCTTTTGATCGCTTTGGAATGCCGCCTGTGCCACCGATGTAAAAGTGGAGGTGCCTGTCCCGCCAAACTGGAAGCGGTCGAGCTTGAATACGGCACCCAGCGAATTGTGAATCTGATGGGTGCGTGGCGAAACCAGCTTTTGGAAGTGATGGGGGCCATGGGCATACGGGAGGTCCGCCGCTTAAGGGGCGAGGTCGGCCGGTCCATGTGGTTCGAAGACCTGGAGCGGGAAAACTTCGGACCCATATTCGGTGAAAGAAAAGTTGCAGGATTGGGGTAGACCATGCGTGAAGAAAATCGAAAGTTCAAATTGCCGAAAACCGTGGAGGCACCGTCGCGGTTTCGCAATACCATCGGCAAGTACGTCATCAAACGAAACGACAGCTGCACGGGGTGCGGAAAGTGTGCCGAGTTATGCCCTTTTGGGGTGCATCCTCGATACGGTCAATACACCCGATCGATGCGGCCCATCGAGCACAAATGCATCGGGTATGACTGCCGGAAAACTGCACACTATTGTATCGACCAATGCCCGGAAAAGGCGTTGACGCTTCGGTTGAACCCACTTTTGGACACGCTGGGAGACTACCGGTGGCCCCCTGAAATGCTCATCGGCCATTGGGCCATGGCGGAAACAGGGGAATTGCCCGCCGTGGACCTTGAGGTCGATCTGGGATATTCCCGGGGCGGTTTTGACAAGATCCGCTTCAAGGCGCCCGATCCGGAAAACTACCTTAAGATCGACGATGATTGTATCGACACCTCCATCGACATCAACAAGAGGGGAGACGGCCGGCCCCTCAGGACGCTTTCCCAGCCCTGTTACGGCGGGGGGATGTCCTACGGCTCCACAGCACTAACGGTCATGACCGGCAGAGCCCGGGCCGCCCGGCGTCTCAACACCCTCACCTGCACCGGAGAGGGCGGTTATCCCGAAGCACTGCTGCCCTACAAAGACCATGTGATCACCCAGGTGGCCACCGGTCTTTTCGGGGTGCGGGAAGAGACCATCCGGTACACGCCGGTGGTGGAGTTCAAGTATGCCCAGGGAGCGAAACCGGGTCTGGGCGGCCATCTTTTGGGAGACAAGGTCACTCCGGAAGTGGCGGCCATGCGGGAGACGGTGGTGGGTAACGCCCTTTTTTCGCCCTTTCCCTTCCACAGCGTTTACTCGGTGGAGGATCACAAAAAGCATGTGGACTGGGTCAAGGAGATCAATCCGGAAGTATTGGTTTCAGTGAAGGTTTCAACCCCAACCGACGTGGACATGGTGGCTGTGGGCAGCTATCACGCCGGCGCCCACATCATCCACATCGACGGCAGCTACGGGGGGACCGGTGCCGCACCGGACATCGCCAAGAAAAATATCGCCATGCCCATTGAGTATGCCATTCCCAAAGTGCACCAGTTTCTGACGGATGAGGGGGTACGCGACAAGATGTGTCTGATTGCCAGCGGCGGCATCCGAAATGCGGCGGATGTGGCAAAGGCCATTGCACTGGGTGCGGATGGAGTGGTCATCGGGACCGCTGAACTGGTGGCGCTCGAATGCGTCCGCTGCGGCAATTGCGAAAGTGGGCGCGGCTGTGCCCGCGGTCTGGCCTCAACGGATCCTGAACTCGGGAACCTGGTCACCGAAGCCTATACCGAACAGCGCATCGTCAACATGTACGCCGCCTGGCGCAAGCAGTGGTGCGAGATTTTACGAACATACGGTTTGAAAAGCATTCGGGAACTGGTGGGCCGGACCGATCTGCTTGTGCATTTGGATTATCTGGAAGCAACCGAAAGGACCCGTTACAAACCGGCGCCTTCGGCAGAGCTGGTGATATAGCCCGGTTTAGATTGACAACCCCATCGGCGAATCGCTTCTCAAATGGAGCATTTTCAACTCTAACTTCAAGCGGTCTTTTGAGATTGAAAAGGAAACGACCCATGAATGCCACAAAAGACGCCATCATCGACAACATCCTTACGTCCAGGGGAAATCTCCCCCGTACCGTCCAGCCGTTGAGAAAACCGGCCGAAGAGGGCGGTTGCGGTGTAACCGGATTCATTGCATCGATTCCGGTGAGCGGCCGCCACATTTTCGAGCCCTCCGTCCAGATGCACAACCGGGGCAATGGAAAGGGCGGCGGTATTGCGGCAGTGGGGCTTTCCGCCGAGGACCTGAATATTCCGCAACAGGTGCTGGACACTCACTATCTGCTGCAGGTGGCCCTGCTGGATCCCGATTGTCGCAGGGAGGTGGAGACCGAATGCATCCTGCCGCATTTGGAGGTCCATAGCGCCGGAAAATTGCCGACCCTGGATGACTTCCGGGAGATCCAAGGACTCGAGGTCAAGCCACCCGACGTCTGGCGCTATTTTGTCCGGGTCAAACCCGACGCCCTTGAGCGGTTCGTTACGGAAAACGATCTTGCGGGCATGGCGCCCCACAAGGCAGAAGACGAGTTCATCTACCAGAACTCCTTTCAGCTCAACGACCGATTTTACGCCTCTTTGGGCGAACAGCGGGCGTTTGTTCTGTCCCACGGACGGAACCTCATGATCCTCAAGATCGTGGGGTATGCCGAGCAGGTGGCACAGTATTATCTTCTGGAAGATTTCAAGGCCCATGGGTGGATCGCTCATCAGCGGTACCCCACCAAAGGCAGGGTCTGGCACCCCGGCGGTGCCCACCCCTTTATTGGGCTGGACGAAGCCCTGGTGCACAACGGGGATTTTGCCAACTACCATGCAGTGGGCGAATACTTAAGGCAGCACAATATCCACCAGCAGTTCCTCACCGATACGGAGGTGTCGGTGCAGATACTGGACATGCTCAACCGGACCTTCGATTATCCCTTGGAATACATCATCGAAGCCCTGGCCCCCACCACTGAACACGATTTCGACCTGCTGCCCGCCGAAAAGCAGCGGATCTACCGGTACATCCAGTCCAACCATATCCACGGCTCGCCGGACGGCCCCTGGTTTTTCATTATTGCGCGGAATGACGTCCGCAACCGGGCCTTCCAGCTCATCGGCATTACCGATACGGCGATGCTGAGACCCCAGGTCTTTGCCCTTCAGGAAGGAGAGGTGCAGATCGGGTTGATCTGTTCTGAAAAACAGGCCATCGATGCGACGCTGCAGAGCCTGGCTGCGGAAGACGACCGGTTCTGTCCCGTTGCCGATCAATACTGGAACGCCAGGGGCGGGAGCGCCGACGATGGGGGTGCATTCATCTTCTCCGTCGCCGATAGAGACGACGGCACCAAGTTTTTGACCTGCACCAACAAATTTGGAGAGACCGTTCGAACGGCCCATGGGCAGCAGCATTTCCGGAAACGTTCCGAAAACGTAGCGGCGGTAATTTCCGATGAGATCCCAACATCAGTGGCGAACGGATTCAACGGAAACGGCACCGATGGGCTCAAGCAATGGAGCGTCTCACAAATGGAAACCTGGGATTACCCGTCACTTGAGCGGTTTTGCCGTGAGGTTCAGGAACACTCCACCGGAGGAGATGCGGCCAAGGCAAAAGCCATCGACCTGTTGACCTACCTCAATAACCGGCGGTTTTCCACCGGGAATAAAAAAAGAAGTTCCGTATTGCAGATGGTGCGTGAGAATCTTACGGGTGTTTTTTTGGCTTCGCCGAAACTGAACGAAAACAGCAACAGCGCCTACCGTTATATCGACTGGGATACCCGGAAGACTTTAAGAGCCCCCGATGCACATGAAAAGATCCTGGTGGTCAATGCCCAAGGGTTTCAGCCGGAAGGAAGACATTGTGATTCCAGGCTGATCAGTTCCGCATACCAAAAGGGATGGAAGCGGTTCATCTGTTTCGGGTACCGGGGGCAGCGGTTTACCGGCTGCGGGTTTGCCGGAAACTCGGACGACGTCCGGATCGATGTCTACGACAGCTCAGGCGACTATCTGGCTTCGGGCATCGACGGCATGGAGATTCATGTCCACGGTAACGCCCAGGATCAGTTGGGGCAGATCATGAAGCGGGGCAAACTGGTGATCCACGGGGATGTCGGGCAGACATTTATGTACGGTGCCAAAGGGGGAGAGGTCTATATTCTGGGCAACGCCGCCGGCCGGCCGCTTATCAATGCCGTGGGTCGGCCCCGGGTCGTCATCAACGGCTCCTGTCTGGACTATCTGGCCGAATCGTTCATGGCGGGGGATCCACTCAACGGCGGCGGATTCATAATTCTCAACGGACTCGGATGTGATGCCAACGGCAAGATCTTTGATCTCAAGTCCCCATATTCGGGATCCAACCTATTCTCCCTGGCCTCGGGCGGTGCCATCTATCTGAGAGATCCCCACCATAAAGTGGTGGAAGAGCAACTCAACGGCGGCGAATTCGTTGACCTCACGCCCCAGGACTGGGATCTGATTTACCCCTATCTGGCCGAGAACGAGGCGCATTTCGGCATCTCCGTTGAAGATCATATCCTCTCGGTGAACGGGAAGAAGCGAGCCTACACCGATGTATATCGCAAGGTCCAGGCCGTGACCCTTGACATTCTGGCCAAGGAGTCCGCCGCTATTGAGGAGTACGGCGAAGACTGGAGTGATAAACAATAATCATCAGGACCCCGAGCACTGTATGGACAAAAGGCCGGTTGTACAGAACCGGCCTTTTGTTTTAAACTGTTTTGATTTAAATCAAAGTGTGCTAATGGGGGATCACCCGCAAAGGGCATGTCGGCTTGCGCTTCATCCAGGATACTGTTTAACTATCTGTAATGATGGATATTTATATTGTTAACCCAATGAACCGCCCGTGGAACACATGAAAGCGTTATTGGCACTTGAAGATGGCCGGACCTTTACCTGCAGCAGCTTCACCGGTCCCGGGGAAGCCGGTGCGGAGATCGTTTTCAATACCGGTATGACCGGGTATCAGGAGGTGCTCACCGATCCCTCTTACCGGGGACAGATGGTCGCCATGACCTATCCGCTTATCGGCAACTACGGTGTCAATCCCGAGGATGTCGAATCGAAGCGGATCCAGGTATCCGCATTTCTGATGCGCGAGTATCAGGCGTTCCCCAGCAATTACCGGTCCACTGCCAGCCTTGCCGATTATCTGTCGGCAGAGGGTGTCATGGGCGTCGATAATCTGGACACGCGCGCCCTGACCCGCCATATCCGCAACCGAGGGGCCATGCGGGCGTTCATCTCAACCGAGGAACTGGACCCGGAAGCCTGCGTACAGAAGGCCCGCGGGATCCCCAGCATGGAGGGACAGGATCTGGCCACCATCGTGACCACCGGTTCAGCCTATCGGTGGCAGGACGGGCAGCCGGCTCCCATCGACATGACCGCATCGTGTCTGGATTCCGGGATCTGGAAAGACCGCGGCCGGAAACCGTCGGTGGCGGCGTTTGATTTTGGCATCAAGTACAATATTTTACGGTGCCTCGAGACGGCCGGGTTCGAAACGGTGGTGGTGCCCGCAAACACCCGGGCGGACACCATTCGCAAAATGGAGCCGGATGGAATTTTCCTTTCCAACGGACCCGGTGATCCGGAGCCGGTGGGGTATGCCGTGGACACCATCCGCGATTTAATGGAATATCGCCCGATGTTCGGTATCTGTCTTGGCATCCAATTGCTGGGGCTGGCACTGGGCGGATCCACCTTCAAACTGAAGTTCGGCCATAGGGGGGCCAACCAGCCGGTGAAGAACCTTGCCACGGGCCGGGTGGAGATTACCTCTCAGAATCACGGATTCGCTGTGGATATCGACAGCCTGGCCGACAGAGAGATCGAGGTCACCCACATCAATCTCAACGACAATACGCTGGAGGGATTCCGGCATCGGAAACTGCCCGTGTTTGCCGTCCAATACCATCCCGAAGCGTCCCCAGGGCCCCACGATGCCGATTACCTGTTTGATCAGTTCAGGGGAATGATGCAGGAACGTTGAGCCGGAATGCCGACCTTCAAGTGGTTAGTTTTAGATCGAACGAGCCAGTTTCAAAAGACCCGATTTTAAAGGGGGTGCGCGGCCTTCTTGTGTCGCGCGCCGTGTATGTGAATAGGTATTGTTATGCCCAAGCGCACCGATCTTCATAAGGTCCTCATCATCGGCGCAGGACCCATCATCATCAGCCAGGCCTGCGAATTCGACTATTCCGGGACACAGGCATGCAAGGCCCTGATCGAAGAGGGATATGAGGTGGTCCTGGTGAACAGCAATCCGGCCACCATCATGACCGATCCGGAGATGGCTCACAAAACCTATGTGGAGCCGGTCACCCCCGAAATCGTGGCCATGATCATCGAAAAGGAAAGGCCGGATGCATTACTGCCGACGCTGGGGGGACAGACCGGTTTGAACACCGCCATCGGGGTTTCGGAGATGGGGGTGCTGGAGAAATTCGATGTGGAGATGATCGGGGCCTCCATCGATTCCATCCGGAAAGCGGAAGAGCGGGATCGGTTTCGAGAGGCCATGGAGAAAATCGGCCTGCGCATACCCGCCAGCGGGTTCGCTCACAATATGGACCAGGCGCGTGCCATCGCCAAGGAGATCGGCTTTCCCATCATCGTCCGGCCCAGCTATACGTTAGGTGGCACCGGCGGCGGTGTGTCCTATAATCCGGAAGAGCTGGAGGTGATGGCCAAAGCGGGCCTTGACGCCAGCCTCATCAGCCAGGTGATGTTGGAAGAGTCGGTCCTGGGTTGGAAAGAGTACGAACTGGAGGTGATGCGGGATCACAATGACAACGTGGTGATCATATGCTCCATCGAGAACATGGATCCCATGGGGGTTCACACCGGCGACAGCATCACCGTTGCCCCGGCCCAGACGCTCACCGACCGGGAATACCAGATGATGCGCGACGGTTCCATCGACATCATGCGGGAGATCGGGGTGGATACCGGCGGCTCCAACGTGCAGTTCGCCATTCATCCCGGCACCGGCGAGATGATCGTCGTGGAGATGAATCCGAGGGTCTCCCGCAGCTCCGCACTGGCATCCAAGGCCACCGGTTTCCCCATTGCCAAAATTGCAGCCAAACTGGCAGTGGGATTCACGCTGGATGAGATCCAGAATGATATCACGGGGGAAACCCTGGCGGCCTTCGAGCCAACCCTGGACTATTGTGTGGTAAAGATTCCGAGGTGGACCTTTGAAAAATTTCCAGAAACGCCCGACAGTCTGACCACCGCCATGAAGTCGGTGGGGGAAACCATGGCCATTGGCCGTACCTTTAAAGAAGCCCTCCAAAAGGGAATTCGTTCTCTTGAAATCGGCCGATACGGTATGGGGGGTGACGGCCGGGATATCGCGGATTGTGCCGGCACTTCTCCCTCCCGGGCAGAGATCGAGCAGCATCTGGCCAACCCCAATTCCCACCGGCTGTTTTATCTGCGCCATGCATTGCTTGGCGGATTTTCAACGGAAGAGATTTTCGAGCTGTCCTGGATCGATCCCTGGTTTCTTTACCAGATCCGGCAAGTGCTGGAACTGGAAAAAGAGATCGGCTCCACGGAGGATCTTCTTGACACCGATCCGGAACGCTTTTTTCGGATCAAACAGGCCGGGTTCTCCGATATTCAAATCGCCCACCTCACCGGTACCGACGAGGAACGCGTGCGGCAGGCACGGAAAGCGTTCGACATCCGGCCGGCGTACAAACTGGTGGACACCTGCGCGGCGGAGTTTTCCGCCGCGACGCCCTACTATTACTCCACCTATGAAACGGAAAGCGAGGCCCGGGTTTCAGACCTGAAAAAGGTGATGATTCTGGGAGGGGGCCCCAATCGGATCGGGCAGGGGATCGAATTTGATTATTGCTGCGTTCACGCTTCCTTTGCACTCAAGGAGATCGCCATCGAGAGCATCATGGTCAACAGCAATCCGGAAACGGTGAGTACCGATTATGATACCTCGGACAAACTCTACTTCGAACCGCTGACCCAAGAGGATGTGCTGCACATCGTCGAAACCGAGAAGCCCTTGGGGGTGATCGTTCAATTCGGCGGCCAGACACCCTTGAATCTGTCCGTCCCCCTGCACAAGGCAGGGGTTCCCATTTTAGGGACCCAGCCTGAAAGCATCGATCGGGCGGAGGATCGGGAGCTGTTCCAGGCGATGTTGAACAAACTGGGCCTGGTTCAACCGGACAACGGCACCGCCGTGGCTGTTTCCGAGGCCGCCGGGATCGCGGAAGAGATCGGGTATCCCGTCATTGTCAGGCCCTCTTACGTCCTGGGCGGCCGTGCGATGAAAATCGTCTACGACCGGCAGGAGCTGGAAAGTTTTGCCGAGCTGGCCATTCAGGTATCGCCCGGACATCCCATTCTCATCGACAAGTTTCTGGAAAATGCAGTGGAGGTGGATGTGGACGCCATCTCCGACGGGGAGACCACTATTATCGGCGGCATTATGGAACACATCGAGGCAGCCGGGGTCCATTCCGGAGATTCCGCATGTGTACTGCCGCCCTACAGCATTAAAGCTGAGATGATCGATGAAATTTCAAAGGCCACAAAAGCGATGTCTGCGGAGTTGAAAGTCGTGGGGCTGATGAATGTTCAGTATGCCATAAAGGACGATGAACTCTATGTCATCGAGGTGAATCCCAGGGCTTCGAGGACCATCCCCTTTGTGAGCAAGGCCACCGGCGTGCCCCTGGCAAAGCTGGCCACAAAATTGATGCTGGGATACCGCCTTGCGGATCTGGGCCTGACCCGGGAGATCGTTCCCGCCCATATTTCCGTGAAGGAGGCCGTGCTGCCCTTTGACCGTTTTCCGGGTGTGGATACCCTGCTGGGTCCGGAGATGAAATCCACCGGTGAGGTGATGGGGATCGATACCGATTTCGGTTTGGCCTATGCCAAAGGACAGATGGGGGCTGGAAATACCCTGCCCCTTTCCGGGACGGTGTTTATCAGCGTCCAGGATCGGGATAAGGACGGGGTATTGCCGGTGGCCCGGCAGTTCAGCGAGATCGGATTCTCAATCCTGGCCACGCGGGGAACGGCCCATTTCCTTGCGAAAAACGGCGTCGGCAACCGAATGATCCACAAGGTGTCAAGGGGCCGGCCCCACGTGGTGGACGCCATCAAAAACAGCGAGATACAACTGGTGGTCAACACCGGAACGGGGAGCGAGCCGACCCGGGACGGTTACGAGATCCGGCGGGCTGCCATCAAATATAACATTCCCTACACCACGACAATTTCCGGTGCCATGGCCATGTGCCGTGGCATCGTGGCGCTCAACCGGGAAAAGTTGTCGGTTAAGGCGCTACAGGATTACCACGGGTAACATTAGGCGTGCCCATCCATAAAGGGTTCTTTTCCCGCGGTCAGCCGGAGGCGGACCAGTGATCGGCGCCTGACGCAATCATCTATATCAATAGATGGACACTGAGGAGTTTTGAAAATGCCATATCCCCGCATCGAAGATAAAGAAAACCCGGATCTCAGATCCCACGGTCGCCCGAGAGAATCCTGTGGACTGTTCGGCATTTACGGTCACCCCGAAGCGGCGAACCTGACCTATTTCGGACTTTATGCCCTTCAGCACCGTGGACAGGAGAGCACCGGCATTGCCGTTTTCAACGATGACCGGGTGGTGGTGCACAAGGGGATGGGACTGGTTCCCGAGGTGTTCAAGAAACCGCTGCTCGCCAGCTTGGAAGGAAAAAGCGCCATCGGGCATGTCCGTTACTCCACCACGGGACATTCCATTCTGTCCAACGCGCAGCCCTTTGTCGTTCATTACAAAAACAGATCCTATGCGGTGGCCCATAACGGGAACCTCGTCAATGCCCATATCCTCAAAAAAGAACTGGAAGAGAGCGGGTCCATATTTCAGACCACCAATGATACCGAAATTCTCCTGCACCTTTTGGTGAAAAACCTGAAGCTGGGCTTTGAACAGGCGCTTATCGAGAGCGTCTCCAAACTCGAAGGCGCCTTTTCATTTATTGTTCTTTCCAGCGAGGGAGAGGTGATTGGCATCAAGGACCCCAACGGATTTCGACCCCTTTGCCTGGGGAAATTGAACGGAAACTTCGTGCTGGCTTCCGAGTCATGTGCCCTGGATCTGGTAGGCGCCGAGTTGGTACGGGAAATGGATCCGGGTGAGATTGTCGTGATCGGCGACAACGGGGTGAAGAGTCTCAAACCGTTTCCCCCTGCCAAGCGAACCTTTTGCATCTTCGAATTCATCTACTTCGCCAGACCGGACAGTACGATATTCGGGCAGAATGTTTACCTGACCCGGAAAGCGCACGGCAGACGACTGGCAGAGGAAGCACCCGTGGACGCCGACTTTGTCATGCCCTTTCCCGATTCGGGTGTATACGCCGCTTTGGGATATTCGGAGCGATCCGGGATCCCCTTCGAGATGGGGATGATCCGGAATCATTACGTGGGGCGCACCTTTATCCAGCCCAGCCAGAGCATGCGGGATTTCGGGGTGCGGATTAAACTCAATCCCATAAAAGAACTCCTTGCAGGTAAAGACATCATCATCATCGAAGACTCCATCATCCGGGGAACTACGGTGAAAACCCGGGTCAAATCGCTGCGGGAGCTGGGAGTCGGGAAGATACATATGCGGGTCGCCGGTCCCCCCCACCGGTTTCCCTGCCATTATGGAATCGATTTTTCAACCCGGGGGGAGCTCATTGCCGCCACCAAATCGGTTGAAAAACTCGGTGAATTTTTAGGACTGGACTCCCTGCACTACCTGAGCCTCCCCGGACTTCTTACAGCCAGCGGGATTCGGAACCCGGAAAAGAATTTCTGCAAAGCCTGTTTTGACGGTTGCTACCCGGTGGATTTCGACTCCACATTATCCAAGGACTGCCTGGAGCATCAAATGGCATAAGCTTTCGCATGATCATCGCCTTCGCCGATGCAGCTCGGACGGTATACATAAATGAATTACAGCAATTTAAAAACAGTACGGGATTTATCTCTTGATGTGGACGGTATATGCCGGGCCATTGCACTGACCCAGAACCGGGATGGCGAAATCCCCTGGCATATCGGCGGGAAAACGGATCCGTGGGACCACGTCGAAGCCGCCATGGGCCTTACCGTGGGAGGGTATTACGAACAGGCCCGGAAGGCCTATCGATGGATGACCGCGATGCAGCGTCCGGATGGGAGCTGGTATGCTGCCTACATCGATGGGCGCCCCGAAGACAAAACCCTGGATGCCAACTTCACCTCCTACATCGCCGTAGGGGTGTTTCATCACTATCTCATCACCGGCGACATCTCATTTTTGGAAGAGATGTGGCCCACGGTCGCGTCCGCCGTGGATTTTGCTCTGGATCTTCAGGCACAGGGGGGAGAGATCCACTGGGCCGTCAGCCCGGAGGGCCGCATCGATCCCATGGCACTTCTCACCGGTTCCTGTTCCGTCTACATGAGTCTCAAATGCGCGCTATTGATGGCCCGTCAGCTCGGCTGCGAAACGCATCGCTGGACTTCGGGGTTGTCACGGCTTGAAAACGCGATCCGATACAAGCCCCACCTGTTCAATATCACCAAATCCCGCTTTTCAATGGACTGGTTCTATCCTGTCCTAACGGGGGTTCTCACTGAAAATCGCGCGCGACAGCGAATCCGGCAGCACTGGAGAAAGTTCGTTGTCAATGGCCAGGGTGTCAAATGCGTTTCAGACGAACCGTGGGTGACCCTTGCCGAAACCGCCGAACTGGTGCTGGCCCTTGCCGCCATGGAAGATCGACGACTTGCGGAAACCGTATTCGGATGGATCCTGGACAAGCAATTTGACGACGGGACCTTCTGGTGCGGTTACACCTATCCCGATATGGTGGTCTGGCCGGAAGAGAAAATCACCTGGACCAATGCGGTGATACTCTTGGCCGCCGATGCCCTCTACCACCTGACACCCGCCGGACAGCTTTTCCGCCACGATTTCTGGCGCGGGAAACTGGAATCCGGATCCCCATGATACGCGACCACCGGCCCTACTGGGCCAAACGGCTATATTTGGATTTTCAAAAGTTCTACGTCCGGCGCTTTCTCCTTCCCCAGTTCAGTTCCCTCGGTGTGAACCACACATTCATGAAACCCTGGCATGTGGAGATTTTCGGGTCGCCGGTGGATGTGGGGTGCTGTGCCAATATCATCGCTTCGGGGGACCGGAAAGTCCGGTTGTCCGTTTGGGCGCCTGAAAAGAACAGGGGCCGGATCTCTATCGGGGATTGGTGCCTGATTTGCCCGGGCGTTCGCATCGGATCGGCCCATGAAATCAAGATCGGTGACAACTGCATGATTGCCAGCGATTCCTACATCACCGATTCAGACTGGCATGACGTTTACAACCGGATCGCAACCGGTAAAACCGCACCGGTAACCATCGAAGAAAATGTTTGGATCGGAGACCGTGCCATCGTCTGCAAAGGAGTGACCATCGGTGAGAACAGCATCATCGGCACCGGTGCGGTCGTGGTGCACTCCATCCCTCCGAATACGGTGGCCGCTGGGAATCCGGCAAGGCCCGTGAAAGAATTGGAAGAAAACGGGAAAATGATCAAACGGAACCAGTGGTTTTCCGATCCGGCTCAGCTGGAAAGGGAGATCGACCGCCTGGACCGGGACATGCTAAAGGGAAATACGGTTACCGGTTGGATGAAGCACCTTCTATCCCCGAAAAGGGGCGAGTGACCCTAGACGTACATCACGCATCTCGAATTCCTGCCGTCCACTTTCAATGTAACCGGGTCCGGCAGACGGATGTGCGCGACGTGAGCGGTTTCCGATACAGGCGGAACCGATGTCAACCAGTCCCATTTCAAAAAATCGCTGCCGGTGCGGGTCACCGATATGTAGTTGATACCCAGGGTCGTGATGTTGTGAAAAAAATGGGACCCCTGGGAGGGCTCCGCTTTCAGCGCCGCATGGTCGGTTTCGACGATGGCGCCCACGCCGCAGATATCGGACCAGGAAACCGGGATGCCGAGCCACCGATCCGCAGATCCCCACCTCCCCGGACCGATGAGAATGTACCGGCACCCCTCATTTAGCAGCCTGGCATTGAACTTACCGATATCCAGCGCGATTTTGCGGGTATCTTTAGGATCGAATGCATCCGGTTTGACATATACGATGTCGGCGATCTCCGTTCTGGCGGCGTTGCCAAGGGCGTTTTCGCTGCGGCAGAACGCTTTATCAACCTCCCACGGCAAAATATCGATCTTTGCCAGCTCCTCACGGGCCGTCATGGGCCTGACCTGAAGGATGGCCAGCTGCGGCCTGCTGGCATCACCGTCTTTGAAATTGACGGAGAATTCCATCTCCACGGGGCACCCCATCCCCTCCCGCCCCATGGCCAGAACTTCCGTCAGAATCTCCGCTAAGGGAATCATGTTGTACTTGAGGACCTTCGAAAAAGTCAGTACGGGAAATCCCCCCGGTCCCGGAGCGGTTTCCCGAATTCGATGCTCCTCTGGAAGATAAGTCCCGGACAGGTATCGGACACAAGCGTCTGCCGACGCATCGAACAGTTCTCTTTTCGAAAGGGTTGCGCTTTCATCGGTTCCCAGAATATGGCAGGGTCCCCCCATCTTCAGCGCATAAAAGTACCGTTGGGAATTTTCCAGTATATCGTCCACCGATGAGAGTTGCGGCAGCAGTTGAGGGTGTCCCGGTGAAAATCGAAGCGTCTTTTCCCCCTCCATGACCATCTTTCCAAGGCCGAGCGCAATGTTGGCGATCCCTTCCTCGGGTTTCATCTGGGCAAAGGGGTAGTAGTTGTGTGACTGGGCCACACCCGAGATGGCGGGATAGAGGTACTCCCCATACTTTTCTCCCACTACCTGCTGGATGATCACCGCCATTTTTTCCTCTTCCGTCCGATGCCCCACTCGCTTGGAAAATGCCCGGGGATCCTTGAAGTAGGTGGAAGCGTACACCATTTTGACGGCGTTGATGAGCTGATCGACCCGGCACCCCGTATCCTCGTGGTCGTTTGCCAGCATGTAGGTTTTGTACAGGCCGGCATATGCGCGGAACTGGGCGTCCTCCAGCAGACTCGAAGAGCGGACGGCAAGCGGGTAGGATATTTGGTCCAGATAGGTTTCAATCTCTTTTAAAATCTCTTCGGGGAACGTTGCGGAAAGGAATTTACCCGCGATCTCTTCATCCGAAAGCGTTCCCTTTGAAAGGGGTTTCAAACCGTTTTGGTCGATGAAGGCATCGAACCCGTCGGTGGTGATCACCAGCGTCTGGGGGATGAAGATATCCACGTTTCCGAATTTTTTCCGCAGTCCTCTTTTTTTCTGGAGAAAAGAGGAGATGAACGCCAGGCCCCGGGCCTTACCACCGATGGAACCGGTACCGATTTTCATGAACTCCGTATCCAGGTCGAAACCGTCAGGATCGTAATTAACCACCACGCCCTTCTGGCGGCCCATTCTCCGGGCGTGAATGATGGAGATCAGATACTGCCGATGACTGTCCACATCGTTAAAATCCTCACCGGAAATGGGGCGGACCCTTGACGCCAGTTCGATTTCGGAGCGTGCGAAAAGCCATCTGGAAAAATCGTTGTTACCGCAATGGAAGAGAAACGAATCATCCGGGATCTCTTTCAAGCCCTGTTCCAAATACCTCAATCGGGAAGCCCGGCCGATCTCTTCCCCGTGGGGGCTGCGAAACACGAAATCCCCGAAACCCAGCTGATCCAGAAAAAAGGAACGCACCTCAGACAGTAGGGAGGGGGAGTTCTTGTCTACGAAACGGGCCGGAATTCCGGCGGCTTTTTCGGCATTGGAAGGCTCCGAACTGGTAAGAAGGAGCGGGATGTCGAATCGTTCCTTTTTAATCCGGGACAAAAGGTCCACTCCGGCCATCCCGTCCAATTTACAATTGCGGGGAAGCCGGACATCTGAGATCACTCCCAGAACGAAGGGTTCATACGCTTTGTACAGCTCGACCGCCTCTTCGTAGGTGCCGGCGACCAGTATTTTGGGCCGGGCGCGCATGGCCAGAAGGCGATGCTCCTCATTGAGCCCTTCGGAAATGACCGCCTGGGTCTGACGGACCAGTTCCCTGTAGAATATCGGCAGCAGAGAGGAGATATATTCGGGTGAATCCTCGACGAATATGATCACCCGAATGCCTGCTGAAGTGGTATCTTGACCGGCATTCATCATATCTTCGGTACTCTTGATGACGGCCAGCAGGATATCGGTGTTGCCCGACCAAACGAATGTTCGGTCGATTCCTGCCGAATCATTTTCCGTAAGACAATACTCCATCGCCGGAAAGGTCCCCTGGCTGAGGAGGATCACCGGCATGTGGGGGACCTTGCGATTGATCGCCTGGCCCATTTTGAAAGCGTCCATGTCCACCAGCCGGGGCATGGTGATCACCATGTCGAAAGTCTTTTGCTCCAGCACGGCCAGCGCTTCGGCAGCCGAAGAGGCCCAGGTCAGCCGCGGGGGATGGCTGAGGTTGAGGCCCCGGTATTCCCGGATGATACGTTCGGATAACCGGCAGTCCTCCTCCATAATCCAGGCATCGTAGGGAGAGCTTACCAGGAGGATTTCACGAATCTTTTTGGCCATCAGCTCGTGGAAAATCTTAAAGCTCGGGTCGAAAGCCTCTTCAATATGTTGAATCTCGATTACCACTGGGATTGCCCTTCTCTATTGACATCATCAGATCGCGTATTGCCTACCGGTTCAAAATTCGATACCATACGTTTGATTCCGAGTATTTGTATCCCGATTGCAGTGGAAACACAAGGTTCAAAACCGGAGGGAGCGGAAACATGGACAGCCGCCAGAGGCAGCAGGCCATCGATGCCTTTATTCAGCAGGATCCCTATGCAAACGCACTGGGGGCGAAGATCGAGATCCTTGCCCCCGGGCACAGCCGCGTCACCCTGAAGGTGACGGAACACATGGTCAACTTCCATGGGATGACCCACGGCGCCATCATTTTTACGGTGAGCGATATCGCCTTTTCAGCCGCTGGAAATTCCCGCGGACAGACGGCGGTGGCCCTCAATGTGGATATCAGTTTCCTGCGTGCGTCTCAGCCCGGCGATGTTCTGGTGGCCGAGGCCAAAGAGCAGTTTATCGGCGGCCCCACCGCGCTTTACGATATCACCGTGATCAACCGGGATACCGGCGAGCTTCTCGCCAAAAGTCAGAACATGGTTTACCGCAAAAAGGAGTGGTTCGTGCCAGTGGATTAGAACCTATCATCAGATTGCCGTTCGATACCCGGTTAAGCGTTTTTGGGGCCAGCTCCTGCATACAGCTTAAACAGGACCCCACCTGAAAGGGCGATCCCGCTGCTGATGAGAAACAAGCTCGCCGCACCGAGCGTTTCATACACCATTCCGCTGAAAACAAAACCCACCGTCAGTCCGAGGCCGTAGGTGACGGCGTTGTTGACCGCCTGGCCCGTGGTTTTGGAGCGGTCCGGAAACCACCGGTCGATATACAGAATGCTGGCCATGTGAAACGTCCCGTATGTGGCGGCATGCAGCATTTGTGCGATCATGATTCCGGCTGGCGAGGTAACAAAAGACAGCAACAACCACCTGGCGGCGGCCACGAGAAAGGAGAGAAAGAGCACCCGGTCCACAGAAAACCGCCGAAAGAGTGATTCCGATCGGATCATTACTAGGATTTCGGCGGAGGATGCCACTGCCCATGTCAGCCCGATAAAGGTTTTGCCATATCCGATCTCCTCTAAGTGGATGGAAAAAAAGCCGTAATAAGTGCCGTGGCTCACCAGCATGAGAAACGCACAACCCAGAAAGGCGATGACCCGGGCATCTGACCCGGTGCCCTTTTCAGATGAAGTGGGATTTTTTCTGATCCGGGCGTCAGAGGGGATCTTCACTGAAAAAGCCGCCATCAGCGCCGAGCCGGCGAGAACCGTCCACAGGATGATATGAACAGAAAAAAGGTCGATGGCCCATCCCAGGATGACGACAATGCAGATGAAACTCAAAGATCCCCAGGCTCGGACCCTGCCGTAACCGGTTTTGGCAAGACCCAGAGATTCCATGGTAAATGTTTCCAGAAATGAGATCAGGGGCGCGTAGAATGCGCCGTAAACGATGGTGATGATCAACATGAGTGTAAAATCGGTGGTGAACAGGTAGAAAGACCAGAGAAGCGTACTGGCGGTATGACAGAAGATGTAGATGCTTTTACGGGTTTGAAACCGGTCTGCCACCCATCCCCAAAGCGGCGGGAACAGCACCAGCACCACTGACCGGACACCGGAAAGCGCACCGATTTGGAAACCGGTAAATCCGATATTGTGGCAGTATAGGTTGAAGTAGGGAAGAACCATTCCCAGTACGCCGAAATAGAGGAAGTACTGGGAACCGATGATGGCTGCGGCCGTCGGACCGGGGGGTTTATTCAACGTTTACGGTGACCTGTTTGGGTTTTTCTTCCTCCGGACCAGGGACCTCGATGGTGAGCACCCCCTCCTTGAACCTGGCCTTGATTTTATCGGGGGAGATGGCCGATCTCAGCGTAAAGGAGCGCATGAAGGTGCCGAAGCACCGTTCCCTTCTATAGTAACGTGCTTCGCTTACATCCTCACCGGTGTGCCGTTCTCCCTTGAGAGACAGGATATTGTTTTTTACCTCCACCGCCACATCCTCCTTGCGGACACCGGGGAGGTCCGCCTTGATGACGATGCCTTTATCCGACTCATAAATATCTACCACCGGCCGCCATGCACACACAGAGAGTTCTTCATCCTTGCCCTCCATGGGAAAGGTTTCCTCGAACATCCGGTTGATTCGATCCTGCAAGGCATTGACGTTTCGGAAAGGATCCCATCTGACCACAGTCATGTTCCACCTCCCTGCTGATAAGTCCTGTTATTCACATGAAATTAATCACACCCGTCATGATGTCAAGAGAAGGAAATCCTGGGGGAAGGAATCCGGATTCCTGCCTCTTTCATGAGGATCCGCCCGGTCGATCCCGGGCCATCTATGCTTTACAAGCGCCATTCATGATGGTAAATTATCGCCGGCTTTGACTGAAACTGCGGATTCGCTCCCCGGTCGGAGCCGTCAGTTCCGCTTCCGGCCATGCGGCATCGTTATGGTCGGAAGGACCTCCTCTCGCGTTGCTTTTCAGGGAGGCCGCCTTTTGGGTTCTAATCGAAAATGCAAAGGGGCGGCAAGCAATATTAACCGGTTCGAAAAGGCAGGAGCCGAAAATGGATTACATTAAAATTCGTTTCAGTAATGATCTCAGTTCTCTGGGTTCCAAATTTGACAAGGCGATGGAGGATATTTTCCGTCCCCGTCCGGTGAGCCCCATGTTTTCCTCTTATGGGCGTACCTGGTCGCCGCAGGTGGATATCTATGAAACCGCCGAAGAAGTGATTCTTCGCGCCGAACTTGCCGGTGTGGAAAAAGACGCCCTTGAGGTTGAGATCAACAGCCGGGCGGTCCGTATTTCCGGCAGCCGCAAGGAGCTGCCATCGGTTCCCAATTCGGCCTATCGATTGGCCGAGATTCAATACGGCAAATTTGAACGGGTCCTCTATCTGCCGTCACCCATCGATACGGAGGTGGTATCTTCCGTCTATACCGACGGGTTCCTTCAAATTCGACTGGCCAAGCAGCCCAAGGACAAAACGTACCAGGTGCCCATTTCCGATGAATAGGGGATCTTACGTGTGGTGTGAGCAATTGGATGCAAATCGACAACTCACAGAAAGTGCCTTCCGGAGGTAACAATGACCGAACAGATCGAAGCGATTGAAAAAAGCGCAGACAATATACCCGACGTCCTTCCCATTCTGCCCCTTTACGATGCAGCCCTCTTTCCGAAAATGGTGCTGCCGCTTGTGATCATGGAAGGGGAATCCGTCAAACTCGTCGATAACGCCATGGCCAAGGATCGGATCGTCGGGCTTTTGGTGGCCGATTCCCAGAAAAAGAAAATGTCCGAAATCAAGGGAAACCTGGCCAATGTGGGAACCAGCGCGATGATTCTCAAGATGGCAAAGACCGAAGACAGCAAAGCCCAGCTTTTGGTCCAGGGAATCAGCCGATTCAGCGTCGATAAGTTTGTGGAGGGGGAACCCTATCTCCAGGCACAGGTGAGCCATATCAAGGAGGAGGAGCAGAAAGATACCGAGATTGAAGCGATGATGGCCAATATTCTGGGGCTTTTCATCCGAATCGTCGAGCTCTCACCAGGGCTGCCCCAGGAGATCGGGCAGATGGCCAAGTCCATCAAGGAGCCCGGTGTCATGGCGGACATGGTGGCATCCACCATCAACTCAACCACGGCTGAAAAGCAAAAAGTGCTGGAGACCATGAACATCAAGAAACGGCTCAAGATGGTGATCCAGCTTGCCAAGCACCAGGTGCAGGTCCTTGAATTGGGCAACAAGATCCAAACCCAGGTCAAGGGGGATATGGACAAATCCCAGCGGGAGTATTATCTCCGGCAGCAGCTCAAGGCAATTAAAGAGGAGTTGGGGGAAAAAGATGAAGCTCCCATGGAGATCGAGGAGTACAAGGCGAAGATTGAGGAGAAGAATCTGCCGCCGGAGGCCTTGAAAGAAGCGGAAAGAGAACTGGATCGTCTGGGCAAGATGCATCCCTCGTCTGCGGAGTACACCGTTGCCTCCACTTATCTTGACTGGATCACCGCCCTGCCGTGGCACGATAGTACTGAGGAAAACCTGGATATCAAAAAAGCGAAAAAACTGCTGGATGAGGATCACTTCGGTCTGGACAAACCCAAAAAGCGGGTGGTGGAGTATCTGGCCGTGCGGAAACTGAAGCCGGAATCCAAGGGCCCCATTCTTTGTTTTGCCGGCCCTCCCGGTACCGGTAAAACCTCCCTCGGCCGATCCATCGCAAAGGCCTTGGGGCGCCAGTTCCACCGCATCTCGCTGGGCGGCGTCCGCGACGAGGCGGAGATTCGCGGGCATCGGAGAACCTATGTGGGCGCACTGCCGGGCCGCATCATCCAGGGGATACGGCGGGCCGAAAGCAACAACCCGGTATTTATGCTCGACGAGATCGATAAGGTCGGCAGTGATTTTAGAGGGGATCCCTCCTCGGCGCTGCTGGAGGTTCTCGATCCGGAACAGAATTTTTCCTTTTCCGATCATTATCTGGATGTCCCCTTTGACCTGTCCAAGGTGATGTTCATCACCACGGCCAATATTCTGGATACCATCCCCCCGGCATTGAGAGACCGGATGGAAGTGCTGCAACTTCTGGGCTACACACTGGATGAAAAAATCAAAATCGCCAACCGCTACCTGATTCCCAGACAGCGAAAAGCCCACGGGATCAATGCCCAGCAGATATCTTTTACAAAAGGGGCGGTCAAACTCATCATATCGGGATACACCCGTGAAGCCGGACTGAGGAACCTGGAGCGTGAAATCGCCAATGTCTGCCGCGGCGTGGCCACAAAAATCGCCATAGGGGAGGCGGAATCGGTGGTGATCAAGGTGGGCAGCGTCACCAAATATCTGGGACCGGTCCGGATCACTTCAGAAGCCAAAGCCCGCATCACGACGCCGGGCGTGGTCATGGGACTGGCCTGGACGCCCACAGGCGGGGATCTGCTGTTTATCGAAGCCACCGCCATGAGAGGGAAAAAGGGGTTGACCCTGACCGGACAGCTCGGGGATGTCATGAAGGAATCCGCCATGGCCGCCTTGAGCTTTATTCGCGCCAACGAGAAAAAGCTTAAGGTTCCCGAGGGATTTTTTGATAACCACGATCTTCACATCCATGTCCCCGCCGGGGCGATCCCCAAAGACGGACCGTCCGCCGGTGTCACCATGCTGACGGCATTGACATCGCTTGTCACCGGCAGGACCGTGCGAAAGGATTTGGCCATGACCGGAGAGATCACACTCCGGGGCCAGGTGCTGCCGGTCGGTGGGGTCAAGGACAAAGTGTTGGCGGCCCACAGGGCCGGTATCAAGGCGTTGATTCTCCCGAAGTGGAACGAAAAGGATCTCGAAGATATTCCGAAAAAGATTCTAAAGGAGATCGACTTCAATTTCGTGGACAAGATGATGGATGTGTTGAAAATCGCCATTCCGGAGTAGCGCTTTTCGGAAGTACGCCTAATTCAGATGAACTGTTCTCTATGACGCCCATGATCCGAAAGCCAATCAGACTGTTGCGGATTGCCGGCTTTCTTCTGGTCTGCCTTGCGGTTTTTACACAGGGTTGCGCCCGGGTTTCGCCGGTCCGCCCCCCTGGGCCCGCAAGGCCCCCATCCACTTCGGGCCCCCAACCGAAACCCTATTATGTCCTGGGGAAGTGGTACCAGCCCATCGCGGACGCTACCGGGTTCGTGCAGTACGGGAAAGCCTCCTGGTACGGCAAGAAGTTTCATGGAAGGAAAACTTCCAACGGTGAAACTTACGACATGTACGGGGTCTCGGCCGCCCATAAAACCCTTCCCATGAATACCTGGGTTCGGGTGACCAACCTCGAAAACAACCGGGAACTGGATGTCCGCGTCAACGACCGGGGACCTTTCGTGACCGGGCGGATTATCGACCTTTCCTACGGAGCTGCCCAAAAACTGGGTGTTGTGGGACCGGGAACGGCTGAGGTACAGGTGGTTGCCCTTGGGCGTGCGGTCGGTCGGTCATCGGCCGGCGGCAATCGTCCGACCTATGCACCGGTGAATTACCAGACCGGCAATTTTACGTTCCAGGTCGGGGCCTTTAGGGAAAAAAGCAACGCCGAGGCACTCAAAAAAAGACTGGCTGTAAAGTACAAAAATGCGCACATCCTCGCAGAGGACAGGGGGGAGGGGCTTTTTTACAAGGTCCGTGTGGGTCAGTTTTTATCCCTCGATCAGGCGGAGTCCGGCCGGCGTCTCCTTATGTCCGATGGATTTGATAATCCTTTCATCGTGGCGGAGTGACGATGTAAAAAGGGTCCGCTTGGCCCTCCGGCACGGCGCATCCCGCAGTGAGGTGATATCGATTTGAAAAAGTGCGTGTTTCTCGACCGGGACGGCGTGATCAACCGGGATTCTTCCCATTACATCAAAACCCGTGCGGAGTTCGAGTTTTTGCCCGGCAGTATCGAAGCGATCCGGCGGCTCCACAAGTCCGGACGGTCCGTCATCGTCATTACCAACCAATCCGCCATCCATCGAAAGCTTACCACAGAAGATGAGGTACGGCGGATCCATGCCATGATGCAGGAAAACGTGCAAAAGGGCGGCGGTTGGATTGAAGACATCTTTTTCTGCCCCCATCATCCGGATGAGCAGTGCGCCTGCCGAAAGCCGAAACCGGGCCTCATTCAAAGCGCTGTCGAGAAATATGCCCTTGTCCTTGAGGATTCGGTGATGATCGGCGACAGTGCCAAGGATATCCAGTGTGCGATAAACGCCGGCTGCGGCCGGAACATTCTCGTCCGTACCGGTAACGGGATCCTGGCAGAAAGGGAGCTGGCCGATCAGGGCATCTTTCCGGACAGGATCGCAGCGGATCTGCTGGACGCCGTTGACTGGCTCCTTTCCGAAGAATATGGGAAAGATTAAAAAAGTCCAGAGACACAAAAGCCGGCGGCATCTCCCTGAGTTGATTACCGCCGTTGTGGCGTCCGCCGATGGTGAGATATTCGAGCTTGAGGGATATGCCGCCGTGGGGATGGCCGGCCCCATGATGGAGCCGCTCACCGTTGGCGCCACGACTCGGATGCCCTTTGGGGGGGAGTTGATGTACCTGCCGGACCGGACGCCCCTTTTGTATCATATCAAAACCGGCGGATTCGAGACCGTTTCTGTAAACCCCTACGATCCCGGCGAACCCATCTTTCCGGTGGCGGCTTTCAACTCGCCCGGTTATGTGGTCACCCGCCATTGCGCCTACCAGGAGAGAGGGGAAGCGACCCTGCTCCCGCTGTTTTCCTACGGCGCCGTCGGGTGGTATGGAAACGGATTCAGATCGCCGCTGGTCCGGGTGGACAAAGAACCGCGGCAGGACCTGCGGCGGATGAAACCGGAAGACGTAAAAGCCGGTGTGAAGCGGATCCGGAGACGCTTGCCGGAAAACCGCCTCAGAGAACATCTCGAGCGCTGTGCCCTGACCTACGGCTGCCCCGCCGGCAAAAATTTTTTTCTGGGTCGATACGAAGCGCCGCTTCCCGTTTCAAATTCCTGTAACGCCCGATGCCTCGGATGCCTGTCCCTGCAGCAGGAAGATGAGATTTCCTGTAGTCAGAACCGTATCGATTTCACCCCCGATTCGGAGGAGATTACAGCCGTGGCCCTCGAGCACATCCGGAATGTTCCAAATGGGGTGGTCAGTTTCGGGCAGGGCTGCGAAGGGGATCCGCTAATGGCCGCAGATACGATCCTGCCCGCCATCGAAGGGATTCGAAAGCAAACACCGGAAGGGACCATCAACATGAACACCAACGGCAGTCGGCCTCATGTGTTGAAGGCGCTCTTCGATGCAGGACTCGACAGTATCCGGATCAGTATGAACAGTGTCCGGCCGGCTTGTTACGACACCTACTTCCGACCGCGGGGATACGGTTTTTCAGACGTGATTCAAAGTATCGACATGGCCCTTGGCAAGGCCCGGCATGTAGCGCTCAATTATTTGAACCTGTCCGGATTTACTGATACGCCCGAAGAGACCGATGCGCTGCTGACCTTCCTTGAAAAGCACCCCGTGGACATGATCCAGTGGCGAAACCTGAATTACGACCCCCTTCGTTATCACGAGGCCATGAACCGGGTGGCGGCTCACGGGTCCCCCATCGGGCTGGAAAAAGTGCTGCATCGGGTCAGGAAAAAATTTCCGGAATTGAACTTCGGATATTTCAACCCGCCAAAGGAATCGTGGAGAAGAAAATGAAGTGGCTCGAAGCCAAGGTGATCTTCGACTGCCCCGACACGCAACTTGCCGCGGATCTGATATCGGATCTGTTTTACCAGCAGAAGGTGCAGGGCGTGATCGTGGAGGATCCAGATGTGGAGCCGGAGGAAGGGTGGGGAGAGGGCCCGGTGGTGCGTCCCGAGCAACATGCCGTCATCGGATTTTTCCCGGACCGCGATTCGATGCCGGCCCGGTGCCGTCAACTGGAAATGGGGCTCGATCATCTTCGCGACAAAAACGGCATAAAGAGCCGGGTGGCCTATCGTTCCATCGATGAAGAGGACTGGGCTGAATCCTGGAAAGCGTTTTTCTGGCCTGAAAAAATCGGCCGGCACCTGGTGGTCAAACCCACCTGGCGCGAATACGACGCCCAGCCGGAGGATCGGGTGGTGGAGATCGATCCGGGCATGGCCTTTGGCACCGGTACCCATCCCACCACCCGCCTTTGCGTCCAGATGATGGAGACCCATCTGCGGCCCGGAGACCGTTTTCTGGATGTGGGCACCGGATCGGGTATACTGCTCGTGGCAGCGGCAAAGCTGGGTGCGGGCAGGATGTGCGGCATCGATACCGATGAGATCGCGGTGCAGATCGCCGGAGACAACGTCCGGATCAACGGCATCGACAACGACCGGGTGGACTTGCGCCCCGGAACCACCGATGTTATCCGCAGCCAGCGGTTTGACCTGATCGTTGCCAACATCCTGTCCGAGGTTATTGTGGAACTGTTAGATGACATTCCGCGCCTGTTGAAACCAAAGGGCATCTTCATCTGCTCCGGCATTATCGAAAAAAGCCGGGAACAGGTGAGATCTAAAATGGTGCGCTGCGGTTTCAAGGTCGTTGGAGAACGCCTTTTGGAGAGTTGGGCGGCCATTGCCGGCGAATTGCGAACCCCTCGGCGGAAACCTCAGGCCCCTTCCTGACATCCATCCTGAAAGCAAGCTTATATCCTTCTTGCAGGCGGCTTACAGCCAAATGCCGTGTTCTGCCGCCACAACTGGGACTGAACAGCCGGGTGACCTGGCGCTGGATATAGACGGAGACGGAAACTATGAATTCGGTCTTCGTTTCTAGGAGTCAACTTTGGAATTTCTGGCGGCGAGACAACCCGGTCCGGGTGAGGATCCAAACGCTGGCTGGTTTTCCGTGGAATACCCTAACCATGCAGTTTCAGACCCTTGGCAGGTTACCTCAGACGGGTCATGGAACTCCGGCTCAATAGTTGACGATAATTATGCAAAGGTCTATTTTGAAGACGTCACTGACAGCTATGGAAATGCAAGCAACCTTGTCGAGGGCTACATCGACGCCTCCCTCCTGAAAATTGCGCCGGGTTATGAAAGTTTCACAGGATTTTCCAACGTCATGGCGAACTGGACCATGCAGTGCGGAAACGATTTTCTCAACGCGACGGCTTCGGCCGTCCCCGAGCCGACCACCCTGCTGCTGCTGGGCAGCGGAATGATCGGTCTGGCCGGTGCACGCCGCAAAGGAGTCCGACGGGACTGATACGATCTACCATACGCGGGTGATCAAACCCCAAGAAAAGCCGGGTGCAGTATTCCCCGGCTTTTCGTTTTTTTACGGATCTATAACCCTAAAGAAGGCCGCGTTTTAGCCGCCCGGAAATCCGGTTCTGTGGCCTGAAAAACTCGGATCAAAGTGAGCCTAAAACCGAACATGGCCAAGGTGACCGATTCTTCTCCCGGGCATTAGACACCTGCTTGCCATTGAATTAAGTGTCATCACTGTTCGGTTCAACGCTCACTAAGATCCTCAAACAGTTTCAGTCCACAGAACCGGACCCCCGGGCGCTTTCTTCCGGACGCCTTTTTTTGGGTTACGACTCCATTTTTTAATTCAAAATTCGATGTTGAACGTTCGATGTTCGATGTTCATTTGTTCTTCAGAGATCCACATGCGGGCATCCTGTTCGACCCGGAAAATGCGATTGACAACAATAGGTTGGTATGATCTTATTTTCTTCTGTGATGATCGGTTTTTCACCTGTCGTTAAACATTTCTAGGAAGGGGGATACCATGAAAGGAATGAGAGGGGTTGTGACCGGATTGATGGCTGTGGCCGCGGTGGTCGGGCTGGTGTTTGCCGGCAGCGTTCAGGCCGCCGATGACGGCTTTGCCTGTGCGCCGAAGGTGACCATGGACGCCGACACCGCCGGCAAGGCGATGCTGGAGGATTTCTCCTGCTTTTTCAAGCGCTATGAGGGCGAGCAGGTGGTGCATTTCAAGGTGGGCCTCAAGAATGTCAGCGATACGCCCCAGCGATATCGGGTCAATATGTTTCTGGACAACGGCAAGGCGGTCGGTGGACTGTTGCCCCGGAAAACTAAAAAAGGGTTGGTGAAGCCTGAGGCATCGACTTCATTTGTCTATCCGGTGAAAGGGATGACGGAGAAACCCGGTGAGATTATGCTGATTATCAAAACCATGGGCCAATAGGGTCTGACAGGGAGGGAAGATATGAAACGAGCAAGCATTTTGTTGATTCCGTGTTTGATTCTGGCGTTGACCTTTGCGGGTCCGGCAGCGGCAAAAACCACTTTTATCTCTATTGGCACGGGCGGTACCGGCGGCATCTATTATCCCTATGGCGGCGGTGTGGCCGAAATCTGGTCAAAATATGTCCCCGGTGTCAAAGCGGTGGCCGAGGTGACCGGTGCCAGTGTGGAGAATGTCAAACTCGCCCACAAAGGCGAGACCGTCATCGGCGAGGTGATGGGGGATGTTGCCGTGGCAGGATATAACGGGCTGTCCAAATTCAAAGGCAAGAAACACAACGTTCTCTCCATGGCCATCATGTATCCCAACCTGCTGCAGATCGTTGCCCTGAAAAAAAACGGTATCAACAATGTCGAACAGGTCAAGGGTCGGAGCATCAGCACCGGGAGTCCGGGAAGCGGCACCAATTTCATGGCGGAAGCGGTATTCAAGGCCCTGGGGATCCCGCTGGATTCCTATAAGGACAGCCGTCTTTCCTTTACCGAAAGCGCCAATGCGCTAAGAGACAACACCATCGAGGTCGGGACCTGGTCCGTGGGACCCGGCACCAGCTCCATCATGGATCTGGCGACCACACACGAAATCAATATCCTCTCCTTTACGCCGGAGCAGACCGAGAAGATCCTGGCCGCCAACAAAACCTATTCGTCTGTGGAACTGGCAGGGGGGGTATACCGGGGCGTGGACAGTGCCGTCCCCACCATCGGTGTCTGGAACGTCATGATATGCCAAAAGTCCCTTAAAACCGATATGGTTTACAAGCTGGTCAAGGCGCTTTTTGAGCACAATGACTACCTGATGAAAATTCATCCGTCGGCGGCATACACAACGCCAGAAAATGCGGTGAAGTATTCGCCGATTCCGCTTCATCCGGGGACCATCAAATATCTGAAGGAAAAAGGGATAAACGTACCGGCCCGGTTGATGCCCTGAAACTGGGATTTGGCAACGTGAAGAGCGGGAACGGAGCGGCGTCGTTATGTCGAGCCGATTGGGGCCCCTGTTTCCGCATCCCAATGCCATTGCATTCGGAACATCGAATGCAATGGCTTCGATCCGGGAGACCGGGTTGACCGCCCGGGTCAGGATAATCGCCGTCGCTCTTGGCGGTCTGACACTGCTGTTGGTGGCGGCTTGGCTGCTGCCCGGCGGGCTGGAACTGCGTGTGGCGCCGGTAAAGGGGGGGGACGCGGTGCTGGTGCTGCCCCTTGAAGCCGGCGAGCGGTTTACCCTGCATTACTACCATTCCGTGGAAAACGCCCCTATCTGGGAGGAACACAGCCTGGATGAAAAGGGGCGTATCTACATTGAGGAGGAGCGTTATCTGAAATTCGGCGCCGGTATGGGACGAATGCCCGGCGTGGGACGGATGGTTCGCCGGGGACCCTACGAAGTGATCGAAAATATGCATATGCCCACCGGTGACTTCGTGTTGCGCGTGGGCAGCAAAGGGGTCGATCACACGATCCTGTGGCGGGGAAGGAAAAAGAATCTATCTGCAAAGATCCCCCACCAGGCCGTCCAATTCTCCGGCCGTCCCGTGAGTCGGCTATACCGGATGATCCGGATTTTAATCCCCCATCCGGGAACCCCTGTTGAGAGGAAACCTGAATGACAGGCGTTACAAATAATAATTCGTCACCGGCGGAAGTCCAAGACGCTCCAGCGGATCCGCCGATACCCGATGACCGAAATGACACCCTGATGCGCGTCACCGCCGCTGTGGTCATGGTATTGTCGGTCTCTTTGAGCCTCTACCAGCTGTATACGGCCGGTGTCACGGCCCTGACGGCCCTGGTGCAGCGATCCATTCATCTGGGGGCCATTTTATCCCTGACATTTCTGCTCAAGCCGCCCTTTAAAAAGGCAAGAAAAGACAAATGGACCCTTTGGCTGTTTCTGGACGGGTTGCTGGTCATCGCATCCGTGGGTTGCGTGGTCTATATCTGCTACAACCTGACCGAAATTTTCGAGCGCCAGGGGGACTGGCTTCCCGCTGATCTTTTGGTCAGCGTGGTGGGAACCCTTCTGGTGATGGAGGCCTGTCGCCGGGTCATCGGCACCATCATGACCGGCATCTGTCTCGCCGGCATGCTGTATGCCTATTTCGGACCCTACATGCCGGAGCTGATCATTCACAAGGGTTACAGCATCGAACGGATCGCCACGACCCTTTGGCTGACCACCGAAGGCATTTTCGGACTCCCCATTGGGGTGGCCGCTACCTTTGTCTTTGTTTTCGTTCTTTTCGGCGCCTTTCTTGAAGTCACCGGGGGGGGTGCGTTTTTCATCGATCTGGCCTATGCCCTCACCGGAAGGTTCTCGGGGGGACCTGCCAAAACATCCGTTGTGGCGTCCGGTTTCATGGGGTCGGTGTCCGGTTCCGCCGTCGGGAATGTCGTGGCCACCGGTTCTTTTACCATTCCCATGATGAAAAAGGTCGGCTATCGCGCCCATGTTGCAGGCGCCATCGAAGCCGCCGCCTCCACCGGGGGGCAGCTCATGCCGCCCATCATGGGGGCCGGTGCGTTTCTGATGGCGGAATTTACCAATATCAGTTACCTGACCATTATCAAGGTCGCCCTGGCACCGGCGATCATGTACTACCTCACGGTTTTGATTTTTGTGCATTACGAGGCGAAGAAGTACGGACTCAAAGGCCAGCCGAAAGAGAACCTTCCCAAAGCCTTTGAAGTGATCAAGGATGGCCTTCATTTTATCGTTCCCGTGGGGATCCTGATCTATGTGCTCATGGCCAACTACTCCCCCATGATGGCCGGTTTCGTTGCCGTACTCAGCACGCTGGCCGCCAGCATCGCCGCGAACAGCGTCCGGTGGATAAAGGACCGCAGCCCCGACCGACCCGGCTTTGCCGGATTTTGCCGCCTGGAGCTGCGCCAGATTCTGGATGCACTCAACCGGGGCGCGCAAAACGCCGTCATGGTATCGGTGGCCTGCGCTGCAGCCGGGATTATCGTGGGGATGGTGACCCTAACGGGTATGGGGCTGAAATTTTCCAGCCTGGTGCTGGACCTCAGCTTCGGCATCAAAGTTCTTGCCATTTTGCTCATCGGCGCGGCTTCTTTGGTATTGGGGATGGGACTTCCGGTGACGGCCAGCTATATCGTCCTGGCCACACTGGCGGGCCCCGCCCTGCTGGATATGGGAGTTCCGCTCATGGTGTCCCACATGATCGTCTTCTGGTATTCCCAGGATGCCAATGTCACACCACCGGTGAGCCTCGCCAGCTTCGCCGGCGCCGGAGTGGCCAAGGCAAACCCCATGCGCACGGCCTTTACCTCGTGGAAGCTGGCCAAGGGACTCTATATCATTCCCATCGTCATGGCCTATCGACCGCTACTCGGCATGGGGAAAAACTATGAGCTGATGCATTGGGAAGTGGGCATCACCATGGTGGCCACCGCCCTTGGCCTGGTGGCGTTCGCCTCGGCCATCGAGCGTTTTTTCATCCGGCGGGCCACGTGGACCGAGACCCTTTTGTTCTGGTTTGCCGCCCTGGGGTTTTTCTGGCCGGCCCTTTGGGCGGACCTGGCCGGACTTTTTTTCATGGCCGGTGCCGTGTTGCTGCAAAAACTCTATTCTCCCGACCCAAAAGGTTCCTGATGCGGAACCCATCCATATGCCGCGAATGAAGCCCGCCAATGCTTCCGCACCGTGCATCTCATTTGAAAGGGTGACGTTTTCCTATCCGTCAGGCCCTGAATGCCTGAATGATGTGACCGCCTCCTTTGAATCGGGTTCCTTTCACCTGATTCAAGGGCGGTCTGGCACCGGAAAATCCAGCCTGCTGCGGCTAATTTGTCGATTGGAGGAGCCCACCATGGGCCGCCTGTATTTCAACCGGCAACCCATCCCCGACTACAAACCCTCCCAGCTTCGCCGGAAAATAGTGCTGATCCAGCAGATACCGGTACTGGTGAAGGGGTCCCTTCGGGACAATCTGCTGCTGCCCTTTTCCTTCCGGCAGAACGCCGACATGGAAAAGCCGGATGAGGGGAAACTGAAGAAGATGCTTGGCGAACTGCAGCTGGATGCGCTGCCTCTAGAAAAAAATGCCACGGAACTTTCTGTGGGGCAGGCGCAGCGGGTGTGCCTGATCAGAGGCCTTTTGCTCTCTCCTGAAGTGGTTTTGCTGGACGAACCCACCAGTGCGCTGGATCGGGAGAGCCTCGTCCTGGTGGAGGAGATGATCGAAAGGCTCCACACCGACTACGGCTGCATGGTCGTGATGGTCAGCCACCATTCCGATTCATCCCGCGGGACGGATCACACGGTCTGGCGGCTAGAAAACGGACGACTGGAAATTAGACGATGAGCCCCGACATTGCACATATCGGCATTTTCAACCTGATGCTGTGTGTCCTGCTGGTAGGGATAGCCGGTGTCTCCTCGATGATCTACTCCCTCGGTTTCGAACGCGACCTGCTGGTGGGTACGGTGCGGACCTTTGTACAACTTTTCCTGCTGGGTTACATATTGAAAGTGATTTTCGAGCTGGATCGCGGTGTGGTGGTGGTGGGTGTTTTCGGGTTCATGATTTTGTTTGCCGCCTGGACGGTGATCAGCAGGGTGAAAAAGGCGCCCATTCCCCTGTTCAGATCGGTTTTTCTGTCCATGCTGGCCAGTTACATGGTCACCGCCTACGCGGTGACGGCATTTGTGATCGATGTTGAACCTTGGTGGAAGCCCCAGTACTTCATTCCCATCGGAGGGATGATCATCGGAAACTCCATGAATGCCGCGGCCATCGCCCTGGAGCGTCTGCTGGGCGAACTGAAAGGCCGGCGAGGTGAGGTCGAGATGATGCTGTGCCTTGGGGCGGATTATCGAGAGGCCAGCCGAAAAATGGTTCAAAATGCCATGCGGGCGGGAATGATCCCCTCTATCAATGCAATGATGACCGTCGGCATCGTTTTCATCCCGGGGATGATGACCGGCCAGATACTGTCCGGCGCGGATCCGCTCATCGCCATCCGATACCAGATTGTGGTCATGCTGATGCTGGTGGGGTCCACATCCCTGGGCACCCTTTTGATCGTGCTGCTCGTCCGGAAAAGATGTTTCGGCAGGGGGCAGACCCTCATCCTCACGCGTTAGACGGGTTCCCTTAACTGATAGAAAGAACAACGGCATCTGGCCCTGAGACTTGAAAAGGCTTTGCCTTTACGAACCATATGCCGCAGCAATGCGGATCATGACAGGTCGTCGACTTTGACCACCACAAGTGTGATGTCATCCGCCACTTCGCTGCCTTCCTGGAATTCCACCACATCCGCGATCAGGGCATCCAGGATTTTCCCCGCACTTTCGGACCCGCAATTTCTGACGAGGCTCCGGACCCGCTGCTTCCCATACATCTCCCCTTCGGCGTTGCAGGCTTCCCATATGCCGTCCGTACACAAAACGATGATCTGACCCTTTTCCAACCCTTCCCGGCGACTGGATTCGTAGCACTGGCGATCATCGATACCCAGCGCTATACCCGGTCCGCCCAGTTCGGAGAAGCGACCGGTTGTCGGATCGTAGAAGATGCCGGGGTCATGCCCGGCCCGGACCCATTCCAGGCGTCTTTTTCCGGTGTCCACCCTCAGATAGAAAAGGGTCATGAACTGACCGGTTTCTTCCACATCCTCTGCCAACCGGCGGTTGACATCGGTGACGACCTGTTCGATTCCTCCGGGGAGAAATGCGCGAAGCCTTAAAAACGCCCTTGCCGTCGCCATGAGAAGGGCCGACGGAATACCGTGCCCCGAGACATCCCCCAGTATAATGGAAACGCCGTCTCTGCCCGTGGGGTCCGGGGTCAGATAGTCGAAATAATCCCCTCCGGTCTGGTCGCAATAGAGGCTTTTCCCGGCGATATCCAGACCGTTTATCTGCGGGGGATGCCTGGGGAGGAGGTTTTGCTGGACCTCCCGTGCCAGGTCGAGGGAGCGGCGCATCTTCTCCCGTTCCTTGAGCCCCTCTGTCATCTCGTTGATCACATCCCCGGTGTACCCGATCTCGTCGTTTGAAGTGACCCGTACCTTCCGGTCCAGTCGTCCCCGCTTGACCCCTCTCAATACTTCGATGATCTCTCCGAACGGCCTCGAAAGATTGCTGCTGACCAGATAGGCCAGGAAAAGACCCACACCGATAAAGATGAAACTGATCGTGACAACCGAGATCCGGAAGCGTTCCAGCAGCTGTACCGTATCAAGACTGCCGTAATAGGTGCCGGTGACGGTGCCGATAAAGGCGATGCAGGGGACGATGTTGCAGGCCAGCACCAGGGCGATGATGCGGTTGAAAATGCGGATGCGAAGGGTCTTGGGAATGGTATAGAGGCCGCCGCCGGGGAATACGTGGGGGACCAGCTTCTTTTGCAGGGTCCGCTCCAGGACGAAAAACGCCACGATGCTGGTCACCAAACCCACCAGCATGGTTTGAAAAAACATTCGTCCAATCATTTTGGTACCGACATCCGCAAGATAGAATGCGGTGCTGTATACGATGGCGGCGATCAGCCATATCATGATGTTGAATCCGATCAATACGAAGGGTTCGTTGAGCAACCGCCGCCGGGCGGTTTCCTCTTCCGATGACCGGATCCGCTGTCCGCTGTGAATGCGATTGAGGTAATTGCGAATCGGCCATTCGTAAAAAACGATCAGTCCGCCCACAAAGGAAAAGGAGATCGGCATGAAAAATAGGTCCAGACGATTGGCGATCGCAACGATCTCTGCAGGCGGCTTGGCGATGGATTGCTGAATCACGATGCCCACGATCGTCACGCCGATGAGGTTGGAGATGAAATTCCCTATAAACATCTGGTTTTTTAGACGGAACAAACTGAATTTATTCATCGATACTCGCAGGGGAGACGGATCCGCTGGCGGGCGCCTCGGTTTTGTCGGAATCCAATCGATCTGAAGCCGTCAGCCGGTCGGATATCCCCATCATCATCGGTAAACCCACAGCTTTGACAGGAAGACTCCCAGGGTTTGACGCTTTTGGGAGTTAAGGATCTCATCAGGCGATGATTACTATTTTGGATAATCAATTGCAGGTAAAAAGGCAAGACAGTTTCTCCGGCATCGGTTGTCCGGGACAGGCTGGCGAGGTTGACAATGCCCCGACGGGATACTATAATCCGTTGGAATTTTAAAATACGACATCGAAAGGAATCGAAATGGCCGAAAATATTTCTGAGATAGACGACAGTAACTTTGAAACAGATGTACTTCAAGCGGATAAGCCGGTGCTGGTGGATTTCTGGGCACCCTGGTGTGGCCCCTGCAAGGCCATTGCACCGGTCATCGAAGGCCTTGCCAAAACATTCGGCGACCGCATGGCATTCATGAAGTGCAACGTAGACGACAATCCCGTTACACCCGGCAAGTACGGCATCAAAGCGATTCCGACCCTGATCTTTTTCAAGGACGGGAAGGTGGAAGATCAGATCACCGGCATGGTGGCCAAGGCCAAACTGGAAGAATCCATCAATAATATTCTATAGATTCTATAGACTGGAATGCACACAGGGCCCTTTTCTAAAAACCGGCGGTGGTGAAAACCCCATCGCCGGTTTTTCTTGGCAGTGCCCGGGATGCGTTGATGAGGGGCGAAGAGATATGAGAAAGTCTGTATTCTCGGTTTTTTTGGTTTCTTTGATCCTGCTGTCCGGATGTTCGTGGTTTCAGACCGTGGAAGACAAACCGGCCCAGGAACTCGCCAGCGACGGCATGGAAGCGTTGAAGGCGGGGCGATATGAAGAAGCCATTTCATCATTCGAGAAATTGAAGGACTGGTACCCTTTCAGCAAGTTTGCCATTGTCGCCGAACTCAAAATCGCCGATGCGTACTACCGGCTGCAAGATTACGATGAAGCGGTCTTCGCCTACGAAAGCTTTGAAAATCTGCACCCCCGGAACGAAGCGATCCCCTATGTGATTTATCAGATCGGACGGTGCTATTTTGACCGGATCGATTCGGTGGACAGGGATCAGGGCTCCTCCAGAAAAGCCCTGGAAACATTCAGGCGGTTGAACAGTCAGTTTCCGGACAACCCATTTGCCAACAAGATCGGGGATCATATCAACCGGTGTTTAAAGACCCTGGCGGGGCATGAGTTGTATGTGGGGCTATACTATTACAAAACCAAACACTACAAGGCGGCCTTAAACCGGTTCAAGACCGTGATCTCCCAATATCCCGATTTCGGTGTCCATCGGAAGGCGATTTTCTACGTGGCCCGTTGTGAAGAGAAGCTGAAAAGCCAGGAAAAAGAGGAATGAACCCGGATATCGGTCCATATCAATAAAAAAACCTTTACACGGGCCGATATATTGTGTATGCCTGCTTCCTTTAACGATTTTCCCAAATAGGAAGGGTGGAATCATTCGCTTCGGGCCTAAGCACCCATCGGATGGCAAGGCCCCGTACCAGGAGTTCGAAATGTCAAAAATATGTGAAATATGCGGAAAGAAACCGATGGTGGGCAACAACGTCAGTCATGCCCATAATGTAACGAAACGGCGGTTTAACCCCAATCTGCAGAAGGTCCGGGCTCTCCAGAAGGGCAGGGTCAAAAAAATGGTGGTATGTACCAACTGCATTAAGACCGGGCACGTAGTCAAAGCGCCCTGACGCCCCCCGTTTAGTTGTAAATCCTCTTAACCCGCAACACTCCTTTTACCTGCTTGATTGCAGATAGCACCTTTTCCAGGTGCTGGGTGTCCTTGACCGCCAGTGTAAACATGCTGTCGACGGTTTTGTTTTCCCTCGTCCGGGTGTTGGCACTGACGATATTGGCTTCGTATTTGCTGATTTCCACCGCCACGTCCGCAAGCAATCCGACCCGATCCATCGAGTTCACCCGGATCTTCACCGGGTAGGTTTCGGTGGAGTCCAGGGTCCAGGAGACCTCTATTTTTCGTTCGGGGTTCATTTTTAGGGCATTGACGCAATTGGTCCGGTGAACGGTGACGCCGAACCCCTGCGTAATGTAACCGATAATGGGATCTCCGGGCACCGGTTGGCAGCACTTGCCGAACTTGAGAAGGATATCTTCGATCCCCTTCACCAACACCCCGGCACCTGACTTTTTCTTTTTGGGACGGCCGACGATTTTGCTGATGAGCGGATCCTCTTCATCCTCAGCATCCGGCTTCGGCTGAAATTTTCGAACGATCTGCAGCGGTGTGATCTTGCCGTATCCCACATTGGCGATGAGATCCTCGATGGCCTTGAATCCGAAATCCTCGGCAACTTTTTCCATCTCATCCGATTTGGACAGCGTGGTAAAGGAAAGCCGGGATTTTCGAAACGCCTTGTCCAACATTTCTCTACCCAGGGTGATGCTGCGATCCTTTTCCTGAATTTTGATCCATTGACGGATCCGGGAACGGGCCTTGACGGTTTTGACAAATTTGAGCCAGTCCTTGCTCGGGTGGTGGTTCTTGGTGGTGACCACTTCCACCACATCGCCGGTCATCAGTTCGTGCCTTAACGGCACCATCTTTTTATTGACTTTGGCACCGGTGCACTGGTGCCCCACTTCGGTATGGATCAGATAAGCGAAATCCACCGGTGTGGCGCCCTTGGGAAGGGTTTTTATCTCTCCTGTCGGGGTGAACACATAAACCTCATCGGGGAACAGGTCGATACGAACATTTTCCAGAAACTCCTCGGGGTCCTTGATACTCTCCTGGTTTTCAAGCAGGCTCTGAAGCCAGGCGAACTTCCCGCTGGTATCTTCATCCACATGCTTGCCCTCTTTGTAACCCCAATGGGCGGCGATTCCCGATTTTGCCACCTTGTCCATTTCCCAGGTCCGTATCTGTATCTCCACTCGCTCGCCTCTGGGGCCGATGACAGTCGTGTGAAGAGACTGGTACATGTTGGGTTTGGGCCGGGCGATGTAATCCTTGAATTTGATGTCGATGGGCTTCCAAAGCGAATGGATCAGCCCCAATGCTTCGTAACAATGCGACACCGTATCCAGAATGATTCTAAACGCGATGATGTCGTAGACATCCTCGAAGGAGAGATTCTGGGTGATCATTTTTTGATGGATGCTGAAAAAATACTTGTATCTCCCAAGCACGGTGCATTCCAGGTTGTTGGCCTTCATCTTATCCCTGATAATGCGCTTGACCTCCTCTATATACTCCTCCCGCTCGGTTTTATCTTTGGCCACACGGTGTTTGATCTTATTGTAAACATCCGGCTGCATATACATGAACGCCGTGTCTTCGAGTTCTCTTTTCACCCAGTAGATGCCCAGCCGGGCTGCAATGGGGGAATAGATGTCCAGGGTTTCCTTTGCAATCTTCTTCTGCTTGTGCTCCTTGTGGAACTGGAGCGTGCGCATATTGTGGAGCCGGTCCGCCAGCTTGATCAGGATCACCCGGATATCATCTGCCATGGCCAGCAGCATTTTGCGGATGTTTTCCGCCTCCCTGGCCTGGGAACTGTTGAATTTCAGGGCTCCCAGCTTGGTGACGCCGGAAACAATATGTCGGACCTCCTCTCCGAACATCTCTTCGATCTCTTCTGCAGTGGCATGTGTATCCTCGATGACATCGTGCAGCAATCCCGCGGCGATACTGACCGGATCGAGTCGCATGTCTGCAAGCAGGTAGGCAACTTCCAGGGGGTGGGAGAGATAGGGTTCACCGGAGAGGCGAACCTGACCGTCGTGAACCTGTGCCGAGAAGATGTAGGCCTTGTCGATGATGTCAAGGTCCGGATCCGGGTAGTTATCGTCGACCTTGTCGAGTATGTCGGTAATGCGAATCATATACTAAATACCGGCAAGCGGTAATGGGTTCCATATATCTGGGTCTAACCCGGCAGTGCCGGATAAAACCCTAGGGTGTCAAAATCGATAGGCATCCTGCGGTTACACCGAAAGCGTGGATGATTTTGACAAAGGGTCTAATAAGCCTTGGCGTACACTACGCGCCGGTCGCTGGGCTTGTCGCAATAGATGCATTGACCCGCTTCCTCATCCGCCTCCAGGGGGATACAACGGATGGTGACATTCAGGTCCTCTTTGATCCTGGCCTCGCAGGCATCATCTCCGCACCAGTGACAATTTGCAAAACCGCCGTGGATTTCAGGTTTCTCTAAAGCAGCGGGCGTAAAGTAGTCGACAAAATCGCTCTTTTCATCCAGTTGGACGGTGTGCTGTTCTCGAAATGCCAGTGCCCGATCATAGATCGATTGCTGAATGTCATCCAGAATCACACCGATATCCTGAATAAACCGCTCTTTTTTAATGGATTGTTTGTCACGGATGCCGGCATCGCGTCTCGCGACAAATACCGCATCGTTGTCGATATCCCGGGGTCCGATCTCCACGCGCAACGGTATGCCTTTTTTAATCCAATCCCAGCCCCTGGCACCGCCGATATCCCGGTTGTCCACCTCCACGACGATATGTCGGCCATGGTATGTCTGCCGGCCCAGTTCATCCGCCAGATCGCGGGTATACGCCATCACCCGGTCCCGCTCCTTTTCGATATGGGTAATGGGCAGCAGCACCACGTGGGCAGAGGCGACTCTCGGCGGCAGTACCAGGCCGTCATCGTCGCTGTGGGTCATGATGACCCCGCCGATAAGACGGGTGGAGGTGCCCCAGGAGGTGGTCCAGGCAAACGCCTCTGTCTCCTCCGCGGTCTGGAAACGGATATCCGAAGCCTTGGCGAAATTCTGGCCGAGAAAATGGGACGTGCCCGCCTGCAGGGCTTTTCGATCCTGCATCATCGCCTCGATGCAGAGCGTGTCCACTGCTCCGGGAAATCGCTCTGTGGGTGTCTTGCGCCCCCTGATCACCGGCAGTCCTAAAAGATCCTCGGCAAATGCCGCATATACTTCCAGCATCATCCGGGTCCGCTCGACCGCCTCTTCGCTTGTGGCGTGGGCGGTGTGCCCCTCCTGCCACAAAAATTCACTGGTCCGTAGGAACAGCCGGGTCCGCATTTCCCACCTGACCACATTGGCCCATTGATTGATCAGGATGGGAAGATCGCGATAGCTTCCAACCCATTTGGAAAAGGAATCACCGATAATGGTTTCAGAAGTGGGCCTGACCACCAAAGGTTCGGTCAACCGGCCGGCCGGTACCAGAGAACCGTCCGCTCCCTTCTCCAATCGATGATGGGTCACGACGGCGCATTCCTTTGCAAACCCTTCTACATGTTCCGCCTCCTTTTGCAGAAAGTCAAGAGGTATGAAAAGGGGGAAGTAAGCGTTTTTCACGCCGGTGGCCTTGAACATGGCGTCCATCCCGTTCATTATATTTTCCCACAGGGCATACCCCCATGGCTTGATCACCATACATCCCCGAACCGGAGACCTCTCGGCCAGATCCGAGGCCTTTACCACCTGCTGGTACCACTCCGGGTAATCTTCCGCTCTAGTCGGGGATATCGCTGTCTTTACCTTCTTTCCCATTTTCTCCTTCTCCGCCCTTTCCGTTTTCCGTATCAAAATTATCAATGGCTTCCATCAGTACTTCCACCAGACGCTCCTGGGGAAACTTTTTAACGATTTTTCCCTTTTTGAACAAGATTCCCGTACCATCCCCGCCGGCAATGCCGATGTCCGCTTCCCTTGCTTCTCCAGGTCCGTTGACCACACACCCCATAATTGCCACGGTGACCGGCTTCGGGTTTTTCCACAGACGCTGTTCGATTCTTTCGGCGATGTCAAAAAGATCGATCCGGCATCGACCGCAGGTCGGGCACGAGATGATGTCCGGGCCATGCCGTCTAATGCCCAGCGCTTTTAAAATTTCATACCCGACGCGAATCTCCTCCACCGGATCCCGCGTCAATGAGACCCGGATGGTATCGCCGATTCCCTCTGCGAGCAGCATGCCGATTCCGAGACTCGATTTGACGATACCGGGGAACAGGCCGCCGGCTTCGGTCACGCCGACATGTAGCGGCAGGTCGCTTTGTTCTGCAAACAGCCGATAGGCAGCAAGGGTTCTTGGCACATCCGACGCCTTGAGGGAGACCTTGATATCGTGAAAATCCATGGCCCGCAGCCGGTCGCTTTGACGAATTGCGCTTTGAACCATCGCCTCCGCCGTGGCACCGCCGTATGTTTTGAGAAGGTCTTTATCCAGGGAGCCGGCGTTGACGCCGATCCGGATGGGGATTCCGTGGTCCGTGGCACTTGATACAACCGCCGCGACGTTTTTTTGGCTGCCGATGTTTCCGGGATTGATGCGGAGTCCGTCTGCTCCGGCTTTCACGGCGGCGGTGGCCAGCCGATGATCGAAATGGATATCCGCGATGACGGGAATGGAGACGCGGGCCTTGATCGGCGAGATGGCACTGGCCGCGTCGGGGTCGGGCACGGCCACGCGCACGATTTCACAGCCGGCCTGCTCAAGCCGCAGGATCTGCGAGACCGTCGCATCCACATCGCCGGTCGGTGTGTTGGTCATGGACTGAACGGCAACCGGCGCACCGCCGCCGATCCGTACACTGCCGATCCGGACCTGGCGGGTTTTTCTTCTTTTTATGGTAAAAGATCCGGCGGCCAAACCGTATACTCCCTTGATTCCATCCCCTTTGCCAGAAGCCATCTTAACATAGTCTTTACTCCCAGTCTCGGTGTCGGGTGATCGTGAATTGGTAATTCCTAAATCCAATTCTTTTTATCTAAGGCTTTTCTCCAATATAGTTGGAGAAAAAGGGTTCAAGGATTCGAGGGGTCAAGGATCCAAGAGTTTGTTTTCTAATGACTTTATTAACGCTTTCAGCATTCTTTCGATCTCTTCTATACCATTTTTTATTGCATAC
>Ga0066187_1000012_pt1 | contig 87549 bp, 81 predicted proteins | sample WorMetexBAHAMAS1_FD_58706 | JGI IMG/M metagenome (GOLD analysis project Ga0066187, IMG submission 58706) | Marine gutless worms symbiont microbial communities from Max Planck institute for Marine Microbiology, Germany - Inanidrilus exumae... | ecosystem: Host-associated > Annelida > Digestive...
CGGCATAGCCCGCCGTCTCTGACCCTACCCTAAGGGTAGGGGTTTTCGATTCGCACTAAAATCACCGTTTCTAACCATTGTGAGAAAAAAAGGGATAGTATGATATACAAAATAACCGGGTCTGTAACGACCCGCAATTTTACCATCAGAAGCCATAACCTCTTTGTATTTTTCGAAAACGTCTCTTTCATCCAAAAGGTTCCCGGCATACTGTGACACACTGCCGTCCGAAACCATGCCATGTCGGAGATGTGAATGTAACACATAGCTATGGACTGTAAATAAGGGGATTGTCGATGTAATGAACAATCCCAGCCATACAAGTATGTTTTTATACATATAACTCAAACGGTACTTTTATATAGGCAGATCGGTAAGCATCTTCTTTCAAGATATTGGTCACCATTCCAACGCTATGGAAAAATCTGTTTAATGAACGATATCGAATAGTGAAATTGTTTGCCGACATAAACCCCAAACAGCCCAACTGCACAAAGAAAACATCCCAACTCCAAAATGAATTGATATCCATGGATCCAACTGTATTGATCCAGGCGGTTCCAAACACGATCGGCAAAACCGAGTGACTTGCATAAAAATAAAGACGATGTGAAAAGCAAGGTAATTAAATAGACTCCATACATTATATTGCTTTTCCGTGCTCTAATGATTGCATGCAGCTGCGGATCATTGCCTATTGAAGTAACCTTCATTGCATCTGATTGATACGAAATTGCATGGATGTGATAAAGGGGCTTGATTTGTTTCAATTCCCGGGTTGAAATGAGGCGAACGGGTTTAAACCATGCATGCTCAAGCCGCACTTCGGAAATGGTGAACGTGCCAGGACTTGCCGCCGGATCGATTCGTATCTGCGCCACCTTGCCTAAACCGGCTATCCTGATGGAAAGTGATTGAACACCAGAGCGTATCGGTACGATAACTGACCGTTTTTCATGAAAATATTGACCATCCCCCGCCCAGAAAATTTGAAACTTCCCTTTAACATTTGAATTGATGGTGATGAAAAAATCGGTCTTTAAGGTATAAAGATAAATAATCCAGAACAGAAAAAGTGTGGTAACGAAACAGCCTCCCAATTGCTTCATATAATGATGTTTATTTTCCATCTGTGGCACGTCGGTATACATTATCGAACATTTCTATCAACTGTTTGCCATCGACCAGTTCGTCCAGTTTCTTCTGGATTTCTGTTGTGGCTTCTACATATATATATCGCAATCCCAATCGATCCATCTCCTTTATCGGGCTCTTAATTCGAGAAAGGTTGAGATAATGGACACGATGTGAATAATCACTGCCGTAGAGGCTGTAAATGGTTCCATTCCCTCCCGTGTAGTAGCCGATTGGTTCCCCCTTTGGGACTTTGGATTGAATGCGTACATACGAATAGTGTGTACCGCAACAGGCTGAACTTCTATCAAACAATGGGATCTTGGTAAATTGTTTCCATCTTTCGTAATCGGCATACCCGTGGCTCATGGTTCCCAAAAAATTCATCACTACACAGGCTATAGACAAAATCAAAAAGCCGGATTTTATCCCCATAAAGGACATCTTTTTAACCAGAATCCCGTAACTGTAAATGAAAACAGCTGGGAACCAGAGAGCAAACCGCATGTACCAGGGATCGACATTGACCCAACCCAGCAGCAATGCAAGCGATGTCACGAAACCTGCGGCAACCCATCTAAAGGTGCTGGAGACAAAAATACACGCAATGAAACTTGTCCAGCCAATAGAGAAGGAAAACCATCCCCAACCCGCCATATTCGGTAGATCGGGATTGTATAAATCTGTGTCGAATATTCTTATATATAATAAATTCAATATATTATCGCTCATTGCTTGAAGGCTGAACGACCCCGCCTGAAAATTACCGAAACCAGGATAAATGATTCGATCGAATAGCTCGAATTGCACCGGATAGAACGGATTTCCCATCAATATGCGGTTGCGAATATACCAATAGCCTCCAAGCGAAATAGAGATCGTCAATATGAATACCGTTGACAATAGAAGCGATTCTGGCCGCTGTTGAACGACTTTTTTTACATCCAACTGTTTTTCGGCCAAAATCCAAATTCCCAAAAGAAGAAGGCCAGGAAAGATAAAAACGATATATGCCTTTATCCCTATAGCCATGCTGATTGACAGGAAAATAATTAAAATACGTTGGATTAAAAAGTCGCGGTATTTCCTATAGTCTAAGATGGTTGCAACGACAAAAAGGTAGACTGCCGCTACACCGATGTCGTTCTTTGCACACACCGAATGGAGAACAACAGAGGGAGTAGCCGCAAATATGAGGGCCAAGTATAGAGCGAAAACTCGCCTGATCTCGAAGGACCTGCAGGTTGCATATACGCTCAGGACAGCGATCAAATAATATACGGCTCCTGCAGCTTCTATAATAAAATCATGGTGAAAAAAAAGAACAAACCAGGTCTGCAGGAGTTCGAAGGTGGCCGGCCAATAGGTTCGCTCGATTGGCGAGTCGATCATCACAAGGCTTTCATTCTGAATCCAATCAGCGACCCTGGGAAGGTGATAGGTCAAGGTGTCCCAGATATATGGCGGCCAAGCCAGAATATGGATCCACATTCGAGCTATCAGCAGACCTGCCATGATACATAGAGCCAAAGCCATGGTTTTTCTGGCCGCTATGATCCTACTCAATCCAAAGATGGATCCTCTGAAATGTTCGAACATCAGTCTCAATTTGGATTTGAAAATCATCCATATAAGTCCGGCTCCAACGCAACTGATACCCGTGACTGCAACAGGTTCGAGAATTCCGATCAGGCCTAGGATGAGGGTATAGAATGAGCTGAAACATGTCCAGGAAAGTATGAGAAGGAGCAGGTCAAATACCCCTTGTCGCCATCTGATGTAGGCGGTAAACAGCGCTGCACAGAGGAATATAAACGCACTGTTGAGAAGAAGTGCGAATAGACCGGTTATCACTTCAATTGACGTCAACGAATTACCTTTTATCTATCGTTTCGAACCGGGCATTAGAGAATAGCGTTGGCGGGCCGCATATTTCAGCTGTCTTATTCTGTTTTCAGGGATTGAAGGGATGGGACACGGTAGATAATATAGCCCTCGTTTTCAAATACTTTCGCAAATCGTGGATCGCTGGCGATTTGTCTTACAAAATAGGTGGGATAAACGCCCAGATTTATGATTTCTTCTGAAACCGGAGCGATCAGGTGTTTTTTTATAACAATGGTGTTCAGTCCGTGGTCCTCGAGCAGCTCCACACGTAGTTTGGTATCCCCTCTCCAGAATTCCCTCAATTGATAGCTTAAATACCAGTGATGCGGCAGAGGGAAAAGACGATAGTTCCCTTCCGGATACATAAATAGGCGCTTGGCAATCCGATCCTTTTTTAAGAATTCAATGGTTTCATAAGTCGCTGGCTGGATGCTTCTTAAGCTGAATACCTTGTTCAATACAACGCCTGACTGTAGTAGCGCGATGACGATAAGGATCGGTAACCATATCTTTTTATACTGCAGTCGCGAGAGGGATTCTGAAACCGGCATCAAGATCAAAATGAGACCCGGAAGGAAAAACCTTGCATCCGGTGCGGTTTTCAGAAAAAAATAGGAAAAAAGGAGATAAGAGCCACCCCACATCCAAATCCACCAAGCCGATGCGGATGAAGTGCAGCCGTCCAGTATCTGGATATTTTTCAATTGCAATACCGCTCGCAACGGCGGCGTGACGACAAACCCCAACAGCAGCAACCAAATCAATCCCCCGCCATAGATGAAAAAATTTTCCGGATTTCGCAAATCACCCGGATGGTTGGCGATAATCGCAATATCATGGGTTTGGACTCGTTTTGCACGGGATTTAGGAGGTTCGGGAGCCACTTCCGGCGAAGCGACGCTTCTGCCCGGTTTGCCGAGGAATCCCATTTTGGCAGCCATTTTTGCTGCCTTTTCAAGCGGGTAATAGGATGCATTGCCATAACGTTTTAGGGACCCATCCATTATCATCATGGTGAGCCCAATCAGCACGATAGCCACCATCGTGCTACCACAGAAATGCAGCCAGCTTTTTTTCCGATAGTTTAGGATAAGCAGGATCAATAGCGCTCCGGGAAGGAACAGAACGGCAGTAACTTTCAGCGTCAGGGAAAAGCAGATAAATAAAGTGGCGACAAGGGGCTTTTTTCGCTGGAAAAAGAAACACGCTGTTACGATTTGAGCTGTAAGCGGAATATCCTGGTAAAATGCGACCGAAAAGATAAGGAGCATTGGAATCGAAGTCAGGCTGAGAAGATAGACAAACGGTGAGATGGCGCCCTTATCACTGCGCAACCGGGTGGTTAGATATCCGAAAATGAGGAGTTGGATTAAAAATAGGGAATGATATAACTGGACGGCACGAGGCTCGGTGAGCGGCATCACCTTGGTAAAAACGGCTCCCAGGTAATGCCAGAGAAACACATGCGGGTATCTGCGGATTTCAACACTTCCCGTTCCTTGTGGAATCCTGGCAGTTATGTTCGGAACCGGAAGGCGCTCGCTCTGTGTCTTCAACATATAAAAATGCGTTACCTCATCACCAATCATCGGGTTGGGTGTCGCCAGACCGATGCCCAATACCCCGATTACCGCTATTGCGATTAACAGGAAAGACGCTCTTTTTATGGCTCTGCTTTTTCTCTCATCACTTAGCAGATAACACGTATCCGGCTTTTCTTCAGTGTCTTCGGTATCCTTTACCATTTTGCTTTTTAAAAAATTCGCGGGCGGAAGAATACCCAATTTTTGTTCCAACACTTCCACGCGGGATTTTAGGACCGCATGCTGTTGTGCTAGCGCGGACTGGTGGCTCTGAAATTGCGACATGGTGACGGAAAAGTGAAAAGCAACGAGGAGTAAAAAAGTAATGATCACTGCCACGATAGCGTTCACATAATCCATCCCCGTAATCTTTCCTATCATATAGACAATTTGCGGCAACAAAGCGAAAACCAGTATGATGAGGCCGGTGGTTACCCATAAGAGTGCATATCGCTCCTGCATCTTGGTCATCCGCAGTGACTCGAATGTGATACCCAATACCACCATGCTCAAGAAACCAATGGCAATACGCACGCGATTGATGTATTCGATCTGTATAAACAGTTTTAAAATACCGGGATAGATCGCGATGGTCAGCAACAGGAAACCTGAAATCAGGCAAAGAAACGCACTTAAGACCCGGATGCGTTTCCGCCAGATGGCAACGGCAGTGACCGTCAAAAGAAGACAGGCCACACCCATTATTGCGAGTCTGAATATCGGAATCCCCGTCCATTGAATGATAAAACGGCTTATATAGTTGCCGAATTCATACATGAATCAAATGTCGTCCTGAATGGCGTGTCTGGCATAACGACCGTCAACCGGGCGTGCACGCCCGACTAAAAGTGCGAGTCCAACCTTGAGCGCGTAGTAAAAAGTACCCCATTTTCGAATGGAGGAATCACCATGCAGTCTTGGCCGAAATTTAACACCGATCTCATGGAAATCATATCCTTGCCGTCTTAATAACGCGAGAGCTTCGGGTTCCGGATAATCTTCCGGGTATCGGCGCGAAAAATAATACATGAGTTTCCGACTGACCACGAAAAAACCGGAGGTCGGATCCGTCACCTTTTTCCGGCATATTATCGACATCATGGAGGCCAGTATTTTAATCCCCATGTATCTGATCGCTGTGCTTTTAAAATGACCGTCTCCCAGAAACCGTGACCCGATCACAATATCAACATCCATCCGTTCCATGGTCGTTATCAATTTGCCGATTTCCGCGGGAGGATGCTGCCCATCGCCATCGATTCTGACAACCTTACGGTAGCCGTGATCGAAACAGTAAATAAATCCTGCTTGAACGGCGCCTCCAACGCCAATATTGTGGGCAAGCTGCAATACGACGGCACCCTCGTTTCCGGCCTCCGCCGATGTCGTATCCCTCGAACCATCATCGATGACCACGATATCCACGTTGCCGATATGTGCCTTTATTTCTTGGAGCAGAGGCCCGATGTTTTCCTCTTCATTGTAGCAGGGTATGATAATCGCTGTGTCATTCATAACGATCGGTCTGACGCGACGAGTCTTTGGAAAAATAAGAACGGTAATGAAATGTCGATTGGGGTACGCACCTGTTTACTGGCCTGAAAGGCTTTGATATGCATCTTCAAGATGCTTTAAAACTGTAACCTTGCTTAAATGTTTTTCATAATAAATCTTTGCCCGTTGAGATAATTCATCTCGCAAGTAGCTTTTATTCTTTAATTTTGCAGCCCATTCCAGCATCTCATTTTTCGATTCGACTTCAATCCAAGCATTCTCTTCTATGGGAAGTCCGCGAAAAGCCCCCTGTCTGGCGATGATGGCGCGACCGGCTGCCAAAGCTTCTATTGCTTTGATCTGGACTCCGGTTCCCCCTGAAGTGGTCAGCAGAATGATTCCACAATCCGCATAAGGTTTTTTTGAGTCCTTATATTCACCCACGGGAAAAAGGTTTTCCGACCTCACCCAGCGGGAGAGTTTTCCATAAACTCTAATATCTAAATCGGGCGGAAACACCGCCCGTTCAAGCCATCTTAAACCTTCGATATTGTAGTTATTTTCCGACCCCACCATTCCGATTTGGCTATTTAGGTCGAAATCACTTTGTTGGACGGAAGGGGGGCTCCATAATGTCTGACAAATCCCGCGGCGGTTCAGACGCAGCTCTTCATGTTTTGAAATGACAACGACCAGATCCGAGGTGCTCAATTCCGAGGTTTCGCGTTTTGCCCCCTCCCAGCTGACCTGGGAAATGAGGTCGTGCAATACGATGGCTTTGGGGCAGGCTGTCGAAAGGTATGACCAGAAGCTGTAATTGATGACGGCTATATCTGCCTGTCGGCTCATGCTCCACCACCAGCCCTCCGGAAAAGCATAACGATGGTAAGGATTTGAGTGACCGAAAGCCCTGTTTAGCCCCATACTTTTGCATATCAGACCATATCCGAATCCGACCGCCTGCATCAGCGTTGGCCGGTTTTCAGCCTCTCGAAATTTCAGTCCGAATCCGAGGGATCGAATATCATTGATATGATCCTGGCTCCATCCCATGCCTACTGGTCGCCTGCCGGCGGTTACAATCGTACACGGTCCGAGCTTTTTTAGCGCATTCAAATGCTTCCACATCTCAACCTTTGCCCCAGAGTTCGCCGGCAAGGGGCAATATGGAACCAAAACGATAGATTTCACCGTCACTCGGCTTCTGTTGATCGGCCAGGCTTAGACATCTTCCCACTCCATCTCTTTTATTAAAGGAAAACGATTTTTCATGCCCATGCGGTTCCATTCATAGTTGAAACAACTTTCTACCGATACTTCGGGCAGCGAATCCTCGCCAAGCCCGTTCAGGATAAAAAACGCATTCCAACCACCTTTGTTGCATCCCACCAGACGATAGTCTTTATCCCGGCCCAGTTTCACCATCGCCTGAAGTGAGGCACCGCAGTAATTCCTGTGGTCTTTATTCTCGACATAATCGTCGGCATTGAACCCCGGTTGATAAGGGACGGTGCAAGATCTCTTCGGTCCTAGAATATCCTGGTATTCAATCACCGCGACGCGGGGACGTATGGTGTCAATGGCTTTCCATATCCAATAATCCATGCCATCCAGATCGATACAGAGAAGGTCGATTTCATCCACTAGGCCATTTTTCTCAAGAATTTGGTTTACATTGCCGGCCTTTATGAATTCGGCAACAATCTTCGGTTGGAACAAATTGGTTTCAGGGTGTCGAGAATAATAATCTTTTAATAGTTTAAAATTCACCGCGTCATTCTCGACCAGCAAACCGGTGAATCCATGGTTGATGATTAGATTGGCGACCGTACTTCCCTTAACAATTCCCGCTCCTAGATCAACCAGTTTCTTATTCGTCATTCCGATCTGGGAAAAAATATAAAGCAAAATCCCGTCTTCATATGTAGGCGAGTATGTGTTGAAGCCAACACTTTCGAGATCGTTTCCCATGGTGCCGGATACTTTTTTCTTTTCAAGAATTGGCATCAACAATAGCTGCATTTCACGGCTTGTGTCTTTGATAAAACCGGTCCTTAGTAAATAGAGCTGTAATCTTTGCAGCAAAATTCTTAATTTTAGCATTATCAGTCCATTACCCATATTATCATTGATAATAAATTTATAAATTGTCGTTTCAGTCTTTTCCCGAAAAGAATGTTTTCAATGCAATAGAAAGGGAAATGTATAGATCCTTATAGAAAGGATAGCATTTCAGAGATCGGAAATAATATGGTAGGGCATTTTTTATTTTTCCCAAATCCTGAAATTTCCGTCCTATATTATAGTATGCCAAAGCATACCTTTTTCTCATTTTAAGAGGATTCAGACGATTATGTTTTTTTTCATTTGCAAAGTGAGAGGAAAGAACCGCCCATTCGGCATTGAAATATTTCAAATCCGAACTGGAGGCATTGTTGCCGTGGTATCGATTCACCCCCAATTTTTCATTGATAAAACTAATTTGTCCGGATTTCTGTGCGATTCGCATCCATAGATCATAGTCTTCTGCAGTGATGAAATCAGGATTTTCATCGAATCCATTGAGATCCACCAAAAGTTCTTTTCGTACCATCGTTGCCGAGGTCGAAATACAGTTACCTTCATACAGCAATGCATTATAGCGCGCTCGGCTTTCCGGTCCAAAGGATGCATAGATCTCTCTACCATCTTCCCATTTTACCAATATGCCGTGACACACCAAATCAAAACCACATCTTATTCTCTCCAAACACCGTTCCAGCTTATTCGGCTCCCATAAATCATCGGAGTCCAGGAACGCGATGTACTCTCCTTTTGTCCTGAGAATACCTTGATTGCGAGAAGCCGCTATGACGCCTTTATTTTTAAAATTCATCAATTGAAAACGAGGCTCCTCAAATCCTTCCACTACTTTAACGGTATCATCTTTGGAAAAATTGTTGACAATGATAGCTTCCCAATTTGTAAAGCTTTGAGCCAGGACTGAATCCAGGGCTTCTTTCAGGAGATGAGCCTGGTTATATGTGGGTACGACAATGGAGACCATGGGTTCCATGATAATAATCTCCTCACTCGAAAACTTTTTTACAGAAAAGGAGTGTCTTATCTATTTCGTCATCGAACCTTTCAAGAAGGTAAAATCCTGTTTTCTTCAGTTTTTCAATGTTGTACGAGAAGCTTTGGTGGGATTCGCCTGGGTTTGGTTCGGGCCTGATGATTTCCGGCCTGAACCCTAATACGGCTTCGCAACGCCCCGCTATCTGCTGAACCATTTGCCAGATACTGATGGAAGCTTCCCCCCCGAGGTTAAATAACCCATCCGAACACTCTCGTTCGGGCAGGACCAATAAATGCCGGATAGCCCTTTCAACATCGGAAATGGTCACGAAATTTCGTTGTTGAAGACCGCTGGAATGCAGAACTAATTTTCGGTTCCGCACGGCTTGCCGACAGAGGTCGTTAACCAGGAGCATCCAACAATCGGCGCCGATGCGCCTGGGCGCACCGAATCCATTTGCCAATCGGATGACCAGCCCGCAGATACGTCTTGTGCGGTGAGCCGCCAAAACGTAATCCTCTGCTGCGCGATGACTGATGGTATAGGGATGAACAGGATTCGGGAGTGTTTTTTCTGATATCTCTCCAGACAGAGTCGAGCCATATACGTGCACTGTTGAGACATAGATGAACCGTTCAACACCGGACGCGATGGCAGCCATTAGGGTATTTAAAACTCCCATGGTATTCACTCTCAATGCTTTGACCGGATCAGCATCACAATCCCGGGCATTCATAGAAGCTAAATGGATAACGCTTTTGACCGACTTTAATGCATCCATCACGCCATCGACATCGAGCACATCCATTGCGCTTGTTTCAATCTCTGCTGCACAATTTGGTCCCGGTACAGGATTGCGGCTTCCCAGCCTAACAATATGGCAGGAGTCAAATGAACCGGAAGCGATCCTGCCCCCCAAATAACCGGAACCGCCTGTTATCAGGATGCGCATAATTTATTCACCGCCCAAGGCGCCTGGTTATTCATCCACATTTTTTCCAATTTTTGATGATCGCGTTTTGTATCCATGCAATGCCAAAACCCTTTGTGAAGGTAAGCCATCAATTCTCCCTCCGTGGCAGCCCTTTCCAATGGCTCCCGTTCCAGCATGGTATCATCCCCTTCTATATAATCGAAAAACTCCGGTTCAATAACAAAAAAACCGCCGTTGATCCACCCTTCATGCAATTGCGGTTTTTCCCGGAAACTGATCACCCTTCGATCATCGATTTCCAATTCTCCAAAGCGAGCCGCGGGTCTTACAGCAGAAACGGTGACCATTTTACCGTGGTTGAAATGGAACGAGAGTAAATCGTCTAGGTCGATATCGGCTACCCCATCACCGTAAGTCAGCATACAGGTTTCGTTCCCTATATAGCGCCTCATTCGTTTCACCCTGCCTCCGGTCATCGAATTGTCACCCGTGTTGACCAGCGTTACCCGCCAATCCACTTCGTCATATTGGTGCGACATAACGGAACCCGTTGCCAGATTCACTGTAAAATCGGCGTTAAGTGCACGATAGTTGAGAAAATAGTCCTTTATCACCTCCGATTTATATCCCAAAGCCACATGAAAATTCTTATGCCCGAATTTGGCATAGGTATGCATGATATGCCAAATTATCGGGCGTCCACCAATGGGCATCATCGGTTTTGGAATCACATCCGTATACTCTGCCAGACGTGTTCCTAATCCTCCCGCTAAAATAATAACCTTCATTTCACTCTACCAGGAAAAAGATATGGCGGACTTATCGCAACGTTCGACTTCCGTCGGATCATGGGTGATGTCCGCTAGATTCATGATTAAACTGTCGACTTCTGCAATCCCTTGAAACCCGTGCCATATTTCATTTGGAACCGTTAGCCTTACGTATCGATTTTCTCCAATTTCCTCTACCCGAAAGGCGCCGTCATTCCCGGACACATGGAATACAAACCGCACAGATCCCACCGGCACGACTAGGTTCATCGTTAGCCGCATATGCCGTTTCCATGCTTTAATTGCGCCCGGTTGGATAATGGAAAAATAGGCCTCACCGAATCTAATGTATCCCCTTTCACCTCTCTTCATTGCGTGAAGCACGTCGCCTCCGGGCGTCGGAATTCGGTTCATTGGGGTTACTAAAATATCGTCCAAACTCACTTGACCCATGAAAACTCCTTTTGTGCAGCAAGATCCATGTAAGTATCAATCTGCTTGAGCGAAATTCTCAGTATTTCGTCTGAATCACTATAAAATGTACGGTACCAGTCAGCAGTGAACCGGACAGTCTGATCAAAACTCATTACCGATCTCCAGTCGAGGTGGTGTGAAGCCTTGTCACAATTCAGCTTCAACAGGCTGGACTCATAAAATGTTTCACCGGGTGCTACGGGTGTTCTCCAGCGCACCTGTTCCCAATGCTCGGCCATCTGCTGAACCAGTTCTAGAACACTGCGGCTCTGCTGGGATGAAGGCCCAAAATTGAATGGCTCACCGTGCAGTTCGGATCGCTTGGTCAAAGCGGCGGCCAGCACAAGATAACCGCTCAATGGTTCAAGGACGTGTTGCCAAGGCCTTGTGGCATGAGGATGGCGCAAATCTACGGCTTCACCCTGAGACCAGGCTCGAACACAGTCGGGAACGATCCGGTCCAATGCCCAGTCGCCACCGCCAATGACGTTGCCTGCCCGGGCCGAAGCAATACGGTGTTCCGTATCACCTGGTGGAAAAAACGATTTCACATAAGATCGGATAGCCAGTTCTGCCGCACCTTTGGAGGCACTGTAGGGATCCACTCCCCCCAAGGTATCATTCTCACGGTACCCCCAAAGCCATTCTACATTTTCATAGCACTTGTCACTGGTAATGATAACTGCGGTACAGGGATGATCCAACCCCCGAAGTGCATCCAGTACGTTCAATGTCCCCAAAACATTGGTCTCCCATGTTTCGATGGGTCTGGCATAGGATCGGCGGACCAATGCCTGTGCTGCCAGGTGGAAAATGAAATTCGGCTTAAATTCTTTAATCACCCCTTGAACCTCTTCACCATGACGAATCTCGATGCGTCGATCCGTAAGTATATCCGATAGGTTGGCCACTAAAAAATGTGAGGGATCAGTGGGTACATCTCTGGATACCCCCAACACTTCTGCACCCAATTTATAAAGCCAGATACTCAGCCAGCTTCCTTTAAAACCGGTGTGACCGGTTACCAGAACCCGACGGCCTCTATACGCTTTTTCCAATCCCATTGGATCGTTTCCTCCATATTAGGTTTATGCTCCTATGTTAATCAGAAAGACTGAAACATATTGCTTAGCGCCACTGGCATTTTCTCTTTCTATCCATATTTTTCATCAATCTGACATAGTCTTTTGCGATTATGTTTGGATGGTATTCGTTAAGGGCTTTTTGCCTAGCCGACAATCCGGCTGCAATTCCTTTATCTCTATTGGCCAATAAACTGCAGCACGCCTCAGCAAACAATTTTGTATCCGGTTTCGCGACCACACAATCCGTCCCGTGCAGCATTTCCGGCATCCCACCGTGAGGGCTGGCCACTATCGCTCTTGCGTGCGCCATTGCTTCAAGAATGACACCAGGAAAATTATCCCATTTTGAAGGCACAATCACGATCCAAGCCCTATAATACGCTGAAGATAACCCTGATGAATCGAGAGCTCCCAAAAATTTGACTTTTGTTACATTCAGACCGAACTTTCCCAACAGCCAGTCTTTCAGACTGCCAATTCCTCTGGCATAGCCATCCGGTCCTGCAATTTCTAAGGTAGCATCTGGAATTTTCTGCCAAACCCTCTTCATGATCCTGGGCAGGAATTCGATACCTTTGCCAACATCCAATCGCCCCACAAATAAAATAGTTGGTTTATCCGTTATGGGGGCTATATGGTTATCTTTTATGACGACGGGATTGGGTAATAGGCAGCACCGTTCAATACCAGGCATGCCTTGTTTCGCCAATTCCTCCATAACCTTTTTGGTGGGCGCGAATAACAGGTCGGCATTCACATAGGATTGCCATTCAGCCCATATCTGCTTCCACCGTAACGCTAAGGCCAGTCCGATAGTCGCATACTGCCACGAATGATGAACTTGAGATTTTATGAGTACTTTTAGCGCGTGACTCGAGTGGATTTTAATTGCAACAGGCGGCCTACTCCTTTGTTTTAGAATAGGTGCACATTCCCCAAGATGATCTGCGCCCTCGATATAGTCTACACGGTACTTTTTAGCCAGTTCGAGTACTCTATTCGTTACTGACTGAGACCGAATCTGAGGTTTTTTGTAAAAACGGATAACTCTGCCGCAGTTTGTTTCTTCCTGAATCGGATATCCTTTTGCATATCCGGTAGCGATAATGCAGCGATGACCGGAATTCGTTAGGGATAAAGCCATCTGTTTGATATAGGAGCCAACCCCCATGCCATTTGGTGGAAATTCCCAGCAATGAAAGAGTATTCTCATAAATCGTCAACTATGAGAAGGATTTCTTGAAATTTATCGGTATAATGTCGAGTGTCCATTGCTCCGATCGAATTCACTTTTTGCTCCCAGAAAAATTAATTTCAATAAAATCATTATTCTTGCCATATAAAGCAGGGTGGGTTTCTTTATATAATATTTCCCATTTTTTAAAACAATCTGTTCATTGCCGACCATTCTCTTTATTCTGGCTTTGACGATCTGTTCTGCATTATACCGCAACAAAATTTCTTCCAAAGTGAGTCCCATTTCAGAGTCATACAATTCCCTTAGGATTCTAATCCTCCTTGCAGTTTCTCCTAAATTAATGAAATGAAAATAACAGTAACCCATGGCTGAATAAGTAACGAGATTCAAAATAAATTGCCCAAGCATATCGATCGGCGCTACATTTTCCTTGAATAGAAAATGAGTTTCAAGAAAACTAACAATAAGGATACCGGCCCAAAAACCAATAACGATTGTTTTGAGCAATCCAAATTTAGCCTCACAACGACATAAGGCTACCTGGACCGAAACATTCGCAACAAGCCCGATAACAGGAGAGAGTATATGCAATATTACGTCACTCAAAACTATCTATCCGCCCATACCGCTTTTGATAATTCTGCGAAATAGTATAAAAATATTTGCCATCAACTTGCCTTTTATCTCGATTGTATACACACCATTGTTTAGACTTGCCATCTTGTCAGTCAACAAATCATCGATCCGCGGACTGATCAAAACCTGATTGTTCATTTCATCCACTAGCCTATCTTTTTTTATTCCTTTCGACCTGTTTTGATAGATCCTTAAAACGATTGTCAGGGAAGGGCTGTCAGCTTCAACAGCTGAGTATGTAATCATATAGGCCAAAGTCAATGCTGTGAAGAAGATCGATATCTGGATATAATCCGCAACCTCATGAGGGGGATGAATTCCCAACAGGTCAATGTATTTGGAGTACTTGAAGAGAAAAAATGAACCGATGGTCAATATACTGAAAAACAGGGACAACAGAACTTTTGTTTGTCGTTTGGGGAGATGGAGTCGCCAAATAATGATTTGCATAATTAGTGAAAATGAAAAAAGAACTGTACCGTATAGTAGTGCCGCCATATACTGACCTGCTATTTTGTAGATCCGAGCAGATTAAAATCGCAAGAAAATGCTTACTTTCAAAACCATCAATATGAAGGTTGAGATTATTAGATAAAAAATTTATTCAACAGTTTAGTTGAGGAGAAAACAATTTCATGCGTAAATCTCAGTTCGGCGCCTATTTCCTTGACCACATTCGCTTCTTTTTGAATTTTTCCAGTGGGATCTTCAAATTTTTCGAATTCTTGTCCTTTTACATATACATCCGGAAGAATCATCCTAAGCGTGTTTTCTGCGGTTTCCCATTCATTTATTGAGACATAATCTACGCATTCAAGTGCGGCAATGGATTCAGACCTAAGGCTCTGACTGAAAAAGGGCCTTTTTTCTCCCTTATCAACGAACTTATCCGGTGTAACCGTAACAATAAGGATATCGCCAAATTTTTTTGATGCCTGAAAATATTTAATGTGACCCGGATGCATCAAGTCGAAGCATCCGTGGCAATGTACAATTTTCTTTCCTTCAATCTTCAAAGCAGCGATAATTGTAGATAGTTCTTCTAGTTTGAATATCTTCATTTTTCTAGTTTTTTTATTGAATTCCATAGAGAAGGGATGGTATCCTTATGTAATCCCCTTTGATAATAACCCTCTCCCCCATCCTTAACTGTTCTGACAAGCATGGTTTTCCATGGCCTAAAATAGTAATAATGATTATCCTTGGGCGGTTCGCAGTCTAACTGCTCGGGTAGATCGTGAAGATCGCACACCAAACTAGTGAATTTATGGATCGCGAAACCATCCTGGCGAGCAACATTTCTCGCCATACTCAGTGCTTTTAGGAATACCTCAGGGGCCATTACTGCACTGCCGAAATTCATTATCACTCCGTTTTCTAATTTAGCAACGCTATTTCCCAAACACAAAAAATCATTATAGGACAGGGCGCCGGTAGCGGCTCCGTCGCAGTTCGGATGCTGATGAATAATATCTTGTCCAATACTCACATGAATCGTTACCGGAATTCCGAGCCTGTATCCCGCGGCCATCAGGCTGTGTGATTTAAAGAGATAGTCACCCTCTTCGATGGTTTTGCCGATCACCCACCCCATGCCTGTATCTGGTTCATCCCGATATGTACGATTGATAATATCGTTTAATTGTCCCGTTTCATTCCACATCCCGAACTCTCCGGTTTTGATGTATCGCGAAACGTTTTCGGTTGTAGCGCCGATAAGGGAAAATTCAAAATCATGGATCATCCCTGCACCGTTCATGGCAATGTGAGTCAGGTAGTCGTTCTCCATCAAATCAATAATGAACTTCTGTACTCCTGAACGAACAACATGGGCTCCCAGCATAAGTATGATAGCACCGCCTTTTTTTTTGGCCTGTTGAATGCGACCAGCGACGGTCTCAATACTCCTGAATCGTTTATTGTTTACCAGATAACCGACTTCTTCAATAACAGATGCATCAAGATCGTGCACACGACGTGACAGCCCTTTCATCTGAAGGCGCTTTCTGTTTATCATTCCGATCTTAGTATGACTCATTTGTCATCACATTTGTACGGATGTAGTTAGTATTATCCTAATAGAGGAACGCTTTTGTAGGAATATGATATCAAATGAAATTATGATGCAAGGGAGGGTCTTCAAAATTATCCGGGAAAGCTATGTCTCCCCTTTTAAAATCCCACAAAAACTCATTGACTTTATGTTGTAGGCATAAGGTTCCACACATGGTTCTTGCATCGAACCATTCAGATGCAATATCATTAATTACTTCCCAGTATCTATCACTTTCCCAAAGTTTTTTGAAGGAGGTTTCAGCTATATTTCCTATATGATATCGCTGATATTTACGATTGAACAACATCCCACATGGAGCTACCAGGCCCGATCCTGAGAACTGCATGATCAGGGGTGGACCATAACACCTGGAATATTTTCTTTTGCCATGGCTCAAAATTTTTGACCATTTTGCTCGTACAAGGTATTCAGAATCAGAATGCGATTCAGCTTCATCCAGGATATCGACCAATTCTTCGTATCTTGAATAGTCCACACCAAGGGATCCATTTTCATCATCGCTGCAATGTTTGATAACCAGATAATCGACACCAAGTTGCTTGCCAAGCACCGCAAGTGGAATTATCTGCTCTCCAAGCGATGGTAACAATACCATCTGAAGGCCGATCGTCACTGGCAATTCTTTTTGATTCTTTATCTCAACACATTTGGAAATAGTCTTGGACACCTTGTGGAAGCAACTCTCGGGACATCCGTGAACTCGGGCGTATTCAATAGCAGTCGCTGCTGAAATGTTAAACCGGAGATATGTCAAAATTGGCAGTATTTCGTTCAAACGGTCGTCGTTCAGTAAAAACCCATTTGTTCCCAGAGCCAGGTCCAGACCATTACCCTTTCCCCGATGTAATGCGTCGTAAAGATGCGGAGAACATGTACTTTCACCGTCGCTTACGAAACTGACTGCTTTCACGCCGATTTCAGCGGCATCATCCAAAAACCGATATATCACGTCCCGGGTCAATCGTTTCTCATCGTTGGCTTGGAGTTGTCCGTAACAGTAGGTACATCTATAGGTACAGGCGCGTGTAAGCGCACAATCGATAGTGATGGGAGCGACACGCTCACCGCCGAGAAGAGCTTCCACACGGTCGCGGTGCCAATTGAGTTTGTGACCGTCGAGGATAAGACTTGTCATTCTGTTATGTTACCTTGTCTGCGAGCAGTGAGTGAGTCTTTGATGAATTCAACACCTATCTTTCTGTTCTTTCCATAGTAGATGTCTTTGACAAGCATCACGTACCCATTAATAACCTGAATCAAAGAAGGAAAAGTGACGGCCTTGGAAACACCATCATTTCTCACACCAAGTTGATAAGGGACTTCCGAAAAAAGATAACCTTTTTTTACTATTCTGACCAAGATATCCGTTTGGAAGAAAAAACCATGACTCCGATACTGCAGATCCATTAGAATCGATTTACGGTACATCACGGTACCATTTGTATAGTTGAAATTTACTAAAAATGTCGAATTGATGATGAAGCGATAGGTGAAGGACAATAAATTCCGAAACAATGACCGCTTTTCTTTATTGAATACGAATGGTATGACAATATCGACATGTTCAAGAAGCCTGATGTACCGCATAATTTCCCATGGATTGTTTTCATTGTCACCGGGTAGCATGCAAAGGAAATTTCCTTTAGCATGATCTACACCATCCCAGAATGAGGCGCCGATTCCCTGTGGTGTTTCATGCCTGATGACATGAATATTCAAATGTTTACTTATCAAGTCTTCGATGATAACTGGAGTCGCGTCGGTACTCCCATCATCTATGACGATCAGTTCTCCATCTATCGAGAAATCTTTAAAGGCATTAAGTGTGTTGTCGATAGCAGCCCTGATATTGTTCTCTTCATTCAGGGCCGGCATGACAATCGTTAGAAGCGGTGATGGAGCCATATCTCCCTTTTAGAGTGTTCAGATTAGCTGCAAAGATCAGTTAAACCCTGATATATCCAGCTTCAGGGCTGGAAATCCATCGGTGGACCAAACTGTTAAATTCTTTATTCGAAACTTCGTAGGGATCGTACACAGGCATATGGATCAGATCCATGATCTTTTTGTCATCTTCACCGCAGCAATGTGAATCTCCTAAAAATTCAAAATAATTGTTCGCCCCCGTAGCAATAAACTTGACATTCAATTTCTGCATCACGACATCATTGCGGATCTGTTCGAGTGCTCTGAAAACCAAAAAGTTGACGATGGAGTAAACGATGGGAATCAGGCCTGAGAGAGCCATTCCCGCTGCGATTCCAACGGTTCCCTGCTCCATGATTCCCGTATTGAAAATTCGGTCAGGAAATTTTTTTTGGAAGGTATCGGTAACTCCGAAACCCATGTCACATACCAGCAAGACCAATCGTTTATCATCTCTTGCGTAAGGGACGATAGCGTCGACGATTTTTTTTCTGTGATTGGCAGCGTTAACGTTCATAACGACACCCCATTTTCAGTTCCTCGTCGGTAGGCAGACGGAAATGGAACTTGGGTATGTTTTCCATGCACCGCAACCCGTAGCCTTTCACCGTGTCTGCAATCAGTGCCTTTGGGGAACCCCCGCTATTTCCGCATCCGGCCCATTTGGAAACGACTTTTGTCATCTTTCGAAGGTCATGCCCGTTGCATGTGCTGACTTCAAATCCGAATGCGGTAAGTTTCAACTCCAAATCGTTCTGTCGACCTTTTTGCGTCATGATGTTTTCCAAAAAGTCCATGGCCTGCAAACGGTTCTGGTCAACGATTAGCGTTAAATTGGATAGCTTATGCATTGCCGCGAATTGAACCGCTTCCCAGTTGGATCCTTCTTGCATCTCTCCATCCCCCACGACACAATATGTCCGATAGGCTTTCCTTTGCAGTTTTGCGCCGAAGGCAATCCCCACTGCCATCGGGAGTCCATGTCCCAATGCGCCGCAACCCGCTTCAATTCCTTTCTCCGAACGTCCGTCCAAACACCCTGTCAAACAGCTGCCACGATAAAAATCCTCCCACTCCCGTCTGGTGATATAGCCGATGTCTGAAAGGATCGCATAAAGACCATAGCATCCGTGTGCTTTGGAAAATATCATCCGGTCACGGTCTTCCCAGGTCGGTAAACTGGAAATATCCATGATGCGATAATATAACGCCGTCAGGATATCGACACACGACAAGGAAGGGGCGATGTGTCCGGCTCCATTTTGAACGGCGATTCTCACCACCTCTTTTCGAATATGATTGGCTTTTTGGTATAATTCCTCTATCGATAGCTTGTTCAGTTTTTCAATCCCATTTTCCATCATTCCATTTCCTGATGTTTTAATTCAGGCCATAAAAAGTTTTAATCAGCCCGCAGACATACATGATCTGCCGTTTTGTCAAATGCTGGTGTATCGGTAGGGAAACTATCTCATCTGCCTGCCTCTCGGCTACAGGGAAGTCTCCCTTGCGATAGCCCAATTCGTAACAGGGTTTTTGTAAATGGATGGGCACCGGATAGTGAATTTTGGTTTCAACCTGATGTTCCGATAGAAACCGGATCAACGCATCTCGTTTCTGACAACGTATCACAAAGGTATGGTAGACCGGAACCGATCGGTCTGATAGCGGAGGCAGTTTGATATGTGCCGTTAGGGTTCTTAACTCGGCTTCATAGAGGGAAGCATTTTCTCTACGCTTTTCTGTGATCCGATCAAGTTGGCTCAAAACGTGGAGGGCAATGACCGCCTGAAGTGTATCCATCCTGCTATTGTAACCAAAAAACTCTATTTCATCGCGGTTTTTCAATCCATGATTTCGAAGCATTCTGACTTTTGATGCTACTTCGGAACTGTTGGTAACCAAAATCCCCCCATCCCCGCAGATATTGAGGTTTTTCAGAGGGTGCAGACTGAAGCATCCGACATGACTGAACGATCCGACGGGTAGGCCGTCTATAGAAGCACCAACGGCCTGTGCGGCATCCTCAATCACCAGTAAGTCGTGCTTTTTGGCAAGTGCCATAAGTCCGGTCATATCTGCAGGAGATCCTGTGAGATGAACCGGGATGACGGCTCTGGTTTTACAGGTTATGGCTGGCTCAATTTTTTTTATGTCAATGTTATAGTCGCGCCCCACATCTACGAAAACCGGCTTAGCTCCCACTGCAATGATGGCACCTGCCGTAGCGATGAAGCTGTTGGGAACAGTGATGACCTCGTCATTGGGCCCTATATTCAGGGCTTTGAGGGCCAAAAAAAGTGCATCGGTGCCGGAGTTAAGCGCAACCGCGTATGAAACACTACACAAATCGGCAAAACGGGATTCAAAATGTTCGACGTCGACACCCAGAATAAACTGACATGTCTTGAATTGTTGCTTTATTGATCCCCATAAAGTCTCATCCCTGAATTGTTTCGCCAGATCAACATACTTAACCTGCATGATTTTATGTCCCGTAGAATTCATGTAATGATTCGATCATGAAGTCGACCTGACCTTCATTTAGATGTTGATGGACAGGTAGTGTGATGATTGATGCCGTTTGGGATTCGGTTACAGGGAAATCCCCTTTCTGGTAGCCCAGAAATTGAAAGGCCTTCTGAAGATGAAGTGGGATCGGGTAATGGATTTTCGCCTCGATACCTTTATTGTTTAAAAAGGCCAGTAAACGATCCCGATCTTGGGCCATCAACATGTAAAGGTGATAAACATATCGACGATCTGGCTTTCTCCTTGGCACTTTTAAATATTCGCCGAGTCCAGCAATGCCTCGGTCGATTCGTAAGGCCCATTTGATTCGTGTTTCCGTGACACTCTCCATATCATTGATAAGATAATTCCCAACAACAGCTTGGAGAGTATCCAATCTAGAATTGAAACCGCAGATTTCCACTTCATCTCTGTTTTTCAACCCATGGTTACGCAACAGGTTGAGTTTATTCTTCAATTCCTTGGACCCGGTGACGATGATCCCGCCATCCCCCCACACATTCAGGTTTTTCAATGGATGCAAACTGAATCCGCCTGCGATCCCAAATGTCCCCACACACCGATCCTCAATGGATGCACTGATTGCCTGGCATGCATCCTCGACAACCTGAAGACCGAATTGTTCTGCCGAGCCCATAATTTCTGTCATATCTGCAGGATGGCCTGCATAGTGCACCGGAAGAATGGCTCGCGTCTTTCGTGTGAATGCAGCTTCAATCAAAGCAGGATCGATAGTAAAATCATCCATCACATCCACGAAAACTGGTTTTGCGCCGGTTGCCACAATAGCCCCAACGGTTGCAATGAATGTATTGGGTACCGTAATCACTTCATCTCCTGGACCGATCCCCAAAGCCTTTAACGATAAAAACAGGGCATCTGTACCGGAGTTGACCCCAACTGCATAAGGAACGCCGATCAATTCGGCAAACCGCTCCTCGAATTCTTCAACAGCGCTCCCCAATGTGTAATCCCCTGTTTTCACAAGGTCTCTGAGGTTGTCGAATATTCCGTCAGGGTTTCGAAACTGGTCTTTTAAATAAGAATATCGGACTTTCATTTCAATTCGATCGCTTCCATGGTTTTGATGTTGTAGTATTTTTCATCTTCGAAGGCATTCGGTACTTTCCCCGCCTCAAAAGCCCCTTTCAGATCAAGTACGGCATGTTCGATTGAATGAACAGCCTCAAAACCGAGTTCCTCTTTTATTTTTTTTGATGATACGTGATAGGATCGGTTATCATCGGTGGGGGTTACATTGACCGGCAGATCCGGACGGATCACTCTCTTTACTATATCAGCGATCTCCCTGACTTTGTAATTTTCATAACCCACATTGTAAATTTTCTTGTTGATTCTCTCACCGTGCTGAGCCAACATGAAAAGGTAAATATCTGTCATATCCTCGATATGAAGGTTTGGACGTTTCTGCTCTCCCCCGAATACTGTTATCCGCCCTTTATTGATGGCATGATTGGTTAGAATATTGACGGTTAAGTCAAGCCGAAGACGCGGAGAGTAACCGCATACAGTAGCTGGACGGATGGTGCACACTACAAATTTATCCGTTGCTTCCGCTTGAAGAATTTCTTCGCAAAGAGCTTTAAATTTGGAATAATCGGTCAATGGCTCAAGGGGCAGATCCTCCGTGACTTCCGGTTCATCTTTGATACCATATACACTTGAGCTCGATGCATATATAAACCTTTTGACACCGCAGGTTTTGGATATGTTGACGAGGGGCCCGAATGCATCGTAATTGATGGATTTAGACAAAGCCGGATCCAGCTCATAACTTGGATCATTCGATATACATGCCAAGTGAATCACCGCATCGCAGCCTGGCATCACTTCTTGCAGTAACGATGCATCCCTGATATCGCCCCTGATTTCCTGCAGATGGGGATGGTCCTGAACAGACTTGAGGACATCATTCCCATATATATAAAGATCGAGAACTTTGACCCTGTAACCGGATTCCAGCAATTTAGGGACCAGGACTGCTCCCACATAGCCGCCACCACCTGTGACCAGAATTGTTTTGAGATCGTTTATATCATTCGGCATTCTATTTCCTCTCAATTGCGTCCATCCAGTAATGAAGGAGCGTGGCATGGGCGGTTTCCGCCATTCCGTAAGTTCCGGCAGGAAAGTGAAAATTTAGATCTCCGAGCTGAATAATGACATTCGTTTTTGACATACCGGAAAGGGTTATCACTGAACCCGATATACTTTTTGCGGTCTCAATCGCCCTTACGATGTTGGGGGAATTACCCGAACTGCTGACTGCTATCAACATGTCTCCCCGGTTCATGTACCATCGCAGGGGTTCCGCATATACCTCTTCGTAACAGAAATCGTTGGCAATTGCAGTTATCAGCGATTGATCCGTGAAGACGTTTGTTCGAATTCCCGCATTCTTGGCCACATCTGTCGCAAAGTGGCTTGCCATGGAAGCACTCGCACCGTTGCCCACGAAGTAAATCGTTCTTTGCATCTTGCGTACGGATAGAGTGAGATCTATCCATTGATTTATGCCATCTTGTTGGTCCAATAAGACACCGGAACGGTCCGTTATCGACATGCTTTCAAGGATACCGGACAGAATTCCAATAGTGTCTGTCCAATTCGGTTTTTCACTGCCTGAGTGTTTTTTATTCACCATACACCGCAATTACTATAGGCACCGTCTGACTTCTGCCTATCCAAGCCTATTGATAAATTCGATGGTTGAATAACGGTCAATAGGCTTCTCATTACCCATCAGTTCCACTGCCAATGAGCCCGCAATATTTCCCAGAAAGCCTAAGATTTCGCAAGTGGCGCCTGCGGCTGAAGCCAACGCTGTCACGGCAAACAGCGCATCTCCCGCACCAACCCGGTCAACAACCTTCGATGTAAGACTCGGCACCTGTACAAACCCGCCGTTACGGTCGATTACCATGCACCCCTGTCGTCCACGGGTGACGGTCAATTGCGCGCAGCCCAGTTTATCGACAAGGGCTTCCATCATTCCACGCAGTTTTCCCGTCATATCCCTCATTTCAACGCGTATCTCGTGTTCTGCTATGCTGACGTAATCAGCCCGTGTATATTTGCTAATATTGTTAAAGCCGCGATTTCCCGCATTGGACTGGGCATTCACCGCAAGAAAAGGCGCTTCCTGGGACATCATTTGTTTGATAGCGGGACTGATGGTGCCATGACCGAAATCAGCGGCCACCACGATATCCACTTCCGACATCTCCTCCCGGATGTGCCGATAGAATTCCTCCTCCAATTCCCCGTCGATGGGCGAATCCTCCATGACATAAATTTCGAACAATTTGTTCATGGAATACCCTTCGACACACCGCCGTTTGACCAGAGTCGGTGCGCCGGGCCTCGTTAATAATGTGGCATCGATCTTTTCGTCCAAACGAGATCGAATAAACTCCTCATGGTTATCCTTGTCCCCTAGTATGGTGATAAGTTTTACGTTCTCCGTGAATCCGGCCAGATGGTTCGCCACGGCCAGCACACCTCCCGCAAAAACGTCTCTGGACTCGTATTTCAATGCCAGCATCGGATCCTTTGAAGACTTTCCAATGGCAGTGCAGTACTGATACTCATCTAGAATCGTATCGCCGACAACCAACACCCGCAAATCACCCATCGACCTGACAGTTTCAATCATATCAACGATTCGGTACCGTTGATGAAAAATATGGAGATATTGCTGAACGACTTCAGGCATGCTGCAGATAAACTGATTGATCCGGCCAGTGGATATGAACTGGTCGTCTTTCAACACCACCAGTTTTACGCCCAATTCCTGAAATTTTCCCGGATCGAGATCCGGCTCTCCCAGCCAGCTTTCCGCCTTGGACTCGAAGCCTTTCACGAAAACGTCCGGACTGAGCCGAGCCACGAATTCATATACGTCCTCGAAAGGATTCACCACCACCAGGTCAACCCAATCCAATGATGCGATCGCTTCCGCACGAAGCGCTTCCTCGAAATTGATCTCTTTTTTTTTGGTCGCATGTCTGTCGGAACAGACACCAACCATGAGAAAGTCACCGTATTCTCGGGCTTCTTTCAAATAACGAATATGCCCGATATGCAGGAAATTGAACAATCCGTAGCAGAGAACGAGCTTCTTATCTGCATTTCTCAATTCTTCGGATTTATCCGATGCGTAGTGAAACGTTTCTATTTTGGAGTGTTGCTTTTTGTCTCTCAAATTTTCTACCCATAATGTGATAATATATATAGCATATTTTACAAGTCTGTCCTAAAATGGAGCTGGCAGCTTTTCTTTTTTATTTTCAAGACGTGCGGGGAGCAATGAAAACAACAGGAGAATGGCCAATGTCGATCCTGAAATGATGAGGTTACGCTCTAGATCGTGGGGAATATAAATCAAATCATACAGGTGGGTACCCCCCTCGACCCGAATACCCTGTAGAAACCCGTTAATTCTGTAGATGCGCGCCCTTTTACCGTCGATTGACAACCGCCAAGACGGATCGAACTGATTACTGACAACCATGAGCGCCGGTCCCGGCGACCTCACCTCCAGTGCAAAGCTGTCAGGTGCTTGGTTTACAAAAGTTACTTCAGGTGGTACCGCTTCGGGAACATTTCCATGGAAAGGATCCTCGTCCAGGATGCAGTGATTCCTGTAAGCTGCAATATTGAACCGATCTCTCGCTAAAATTTCCAGCGCCGCCCTTTCATCCGGAACGACTTCGTAGCTATTACAAAAACGTATTGGTTCGAGGGCTTCTTCATTTCTCAACAGGACTCCAGCGTTCTGCCCTGGGGCTTTATCGACCAAAAAATACTTAACCGAAGACAAGGAATAAAAGATATTGTTATTCGTTGGCCCGTTGATTCCAGTGTTGATCATGTCGGAGTATATGGGGCTGTTGCCCAGCAATGCTTCTGAAATAAATCCCATCGTCCGGCTCGGAAAGGGACTGTAGATATTCGTGGTTGGAATCCTGTGAAGGGGTAAGAAACCGAGGTGAAACGAACTGTCGGTGGCCGCGCGCCAGTTTGGATATCCCCCGCCACCCGTTTTACGGCTAAGGTCTTTAACCACGTCTTCCCGCATGTCCGACTGGATCTTCTGGGATAGTTCTGCCAGGTCGCCGTCATTGCGGTCGGTTTTATTGAAATGCCAGGAGAAAAAACAGGTATAAACCACCATCAATATCGCGATGAGCTGCCGGTAGCGATAGACACGGGTATGTTTGGAAAGGCAAACACCCGCCATTGCGAGGAAGAAACCGATGCATACGCCAAAGGAGATGAAATGGATCGCTGTGAGCGCAATGACCGCTTCTATCTTGATCAATACCACCCCGATCAATCCGCAGCCGGCGAGTCCCGTCCACAGGCGTTTTTTCGAGGCATCGAAAAACAGGCAATGCAGCCCGTAGGCGCCGACGATAGATGTGCCGAGATAGAACAAGATATTGGTGCGTATGACAGTAATGTTCCCCGAATGCATCGGAAGCAAGCGAACCAGCTCATACAGCTTAATGGGATAGGCGAATACGATGTAGGTGGATGCGAGCAACATACCGAATATCACCAGCCGTGTCGGTTTTAGCAGCGCGACAAGGGCGCATGGAAAAATAAACAACGCCAGATATCCCCGACTGTCGTATCGGCCTATGTTGGGAAAGAAATGTTCGAAAAAGGTGGAAAAAGAGTAATAATCAACCGGCAGGGATGTTGCACCGCGAGCAGAACCGATGATCGTTTGAATGTAGTTCAGGCTGAAAGGAGCGGTTATGAAGATTCCTACACCCACCGCAGCGATGATGAAAAGGTTGGTTTTTACGGCTTCAACCACTTGCCTGCTGGTGATGGTAGCGTATAGGATCCCCGCTCCCACCCCATATTCCACAATTTCCCACCGCCCGTAGGTGAGCTGGATCGCCGTGGCAAGGGTTAGAAAAATCCACATCCGGCGTGGTTTTTCCCCCCTTCCGATCGACCGGATGAGCATCAGCTGTAGCGGTATGATTACTGCACTTGACTGCACCACGAGTTCATGAAGATGCCATAGGAAAAAACCGTTGGTACCCCATACGGCGGCGCCCACCAATGCGGCCCACGGATCGGAAATCTCTTTTTCGAGAAAGCGGTACATGAAAAAGATTCCCAGCAAAAAATAGAGAAAACCGATCGATACCAGGTAGTCGATGGGGTCCATGATCATGAGGAGCGGAAGCGTCATCAGATCGAGTGACCCCCTGAACAGCAGGGGAAACCCAAGACCGCTGTAGGGGTCGACGAAGGGTATCACACCTTGATCCAACAAGGATTTGATAATCTGGACGTTGGAGAAGCAGAAATACCATGTGTCACGGTTAAACGCGTATTGATACCCGGTGGTGCTGTATAACACCATCATGATGGAATAGATGGCCAACAGGACGAGCCATTCTTTGTACGGACGAGATAGTGCGCTCACGTGAATGTTGTGACTTGAAAACACCGGCAAAAATTCCTTGCTCACTTTATAGCAAGTCCTGGATCCAATGGTTGAAATCCCGGCAGTTCTTGCCTGTTGGCCAGGAAATATCCGTGAAGGCGTCGCCGATGCCAAAAAAGGAACATCCGCATGCACCGGCCGCTTCGAGATCCGTCAGGCTGTCACCCACCATTACCACACATGAGGCGGCAACATCATGCATATCGATAATACGAGCCAAAAGCTCCGTTTTTCCCGGAGGGGAACCGCACATGTGGGTAAAAAAACGGGACAGACCCCGTGTATCCAGTATTGCCACTAATTCCTCATGGGGGGTCCCGGACGCCACCGACATGGGGACGCGACGGTGCAGTTGATCCAGTGTTTCCTGAATGCCTGGCATCAGCGGTGCGTCGACAACCGCATCTAAAACCAATTTTTGAAACCGTTTCCCCAGTTCCTCGAGCTGGTCATGGGTGATCTCACGACCGAGAACTTCCGTGTAAAACCATTCAAACTTCCTGTACCGGCTGACGCCTCCGTTTGCCAGGTGATAGGCTGCCATGCGTTCCGCTGCCGCGCTTCCGTGGGCTTTCACCAATTCCCCGAAGGCACGGTTTTTGATTTCCACACTGTCGATGATCACGCCGTCGCAGTCGAAAACGACCAGTTGAATGGCCGGTGACGATATGGATGGGGTGTCATTGAACCGTATTTCCATTAAAATCGGTCCCTATCGGGTTAATGCGAATAGCTTTGCGGCATCGGTCATGTCGAAATTGAACATGTCACCCAGCATCGGAGTCGTCCTGGCTACCCTTGCCGCCCGTCTTTCCTCCGTTTCGGCCATCAATTCTCTGACCGTGTCCGCGAGGGCACCAGCATGGGTCACGGTTTTGATAATTCCGGGGTAACTGCCGGCCTTATCCATGTGAAACCAGATGTCGGACGGCAGTTCGATTACCGGGACACCTGCCATAAGCGCTTCATCGGCAACCGATGTATAATCGCAGATGAGCACCTGAACCCGTTTGATCAACCGCGCCGTCTCCTCACGGGTGACCCGGAAATGATCGGGCAGTCGATCGGCGGAAGAAATCCGCAGCATATCCTCAATGAGCTTTTTTCCGGATCCGGCCATGCTGGGATGAAACTTGATGTATACCCGGAGATCGGTTTCCGCCCATAAGGCGGCCACGGTTTTATGCAACAGTTCGAAGGCCTCGTCATACGAGATCGATGGGGCAACCAGAACGGCGTTGGCGTTGGTTGGATCCGGACGGGCGTCAATTTCCTCATCGGGTTTCGACTCGCACAGATGAATGAACCTCAGTGCAGGGCCGACCCGAAGCCTTTCTGCCGGTATACCGCTGTCGCTGAATTTCTTTTTCCAGGCGTTACCGATCGTTATGATCGTATCGGGATAGATGCCGGCCTCTCTGTCCAGCCTTGACGGAAAACACCCCATCCAGAAATCGGAGATCGGTGTGTGTTGATACCCGGCCGTCTTAATCCGGCATGAATACCGCTTGAGCCCGAATTCCAGCCCCTTTTCCCAGGGTTGCCCCTCATAGGGAAAGATGAGGGTTTTAGCCTGGATATCCTGTTTTCTCAGGAATTCACAAAATGAAAAGAATAGGAAGGCCCTCAGGGGGGACACTTTCTTTTTTTCCTTCTCCAACTCTGACCGTACCAGATCCGTGATATCCGTTTTTGACAAGACGATCGGCCTCTTGATGCGAATGCCGTTGAGCCAGGTTTTCAATAGGAAGGCTATGCATTGCCTTGGGTTGGCAAGGGCTGTTGGGACAAGTACCACGTCTTTGGATCTGCGGATATTTTCCAAAATATCAGCAATCCCGAACACCCAACTGACCGGGGCTGCCAGATACCAGACATTCAGCCCGGCGTCATTGAGCAACATCGGCAACGGTCCGTAAAATGAATGATTGGCGAGCTTTCCCCCGGATTTGAATGTGGTCGGTGTGGCCCATACCATGAGGATGACATCGGGCGCTTCGGACGTGCGCTTTGCAGCGATGCGTTTCAGGGGAAGCGCTCGTTTAACCAGGCGATATTCCCGGACCCAGGAGAGCAGGCATAAAAACCGAATGGCCGATGCTTCGAGATGGTCCTTTCCCATGCGAAGCAATTTTGTCAGCATGGCGTCCGGGTTCCCGCTTTGGCGCTTTGTATCCGGTATAGTCAGTCTCTTTCCTTTTTGTGCAGCGATATTCTCCATCTGTTTGATCAGGCCCTCGTCCTCACAGAAGACGACACGATTCCCTTCATCTTTCAGGATGACTTCGGAAAAGGCGATCAGTGTGCAGCAGTTGTAGAACAGATCGGACGTATAGGGGTTTTTTTCAGCCGTGTCGGTTAAGAGCCACTGGAGATGATTCGTATTGATATCCATGTATCGATCGATGTTGATGAAATCGGCACGGATCTCTTTGGCAATGCCGGTAATCAACGCACCGGTGGCCTCCCATTGTCCGGTATCATGGAGAGCGGCCTTCAACTCCATGTATCGCTGGGTGTTCTTACCGAAGTAGAACAGCCGTGAGGCCTCATATCGGTCGATTGTTTTCCGAATCGTCCCGATATCCGTTTCGGCATTCAGTATGGTGAGACAGCCCGTCAAAAGTTAGCCGTTATCGCTCCGACAGTTCCTGGTCGATCTCCGCCAAACACTGAAGCAGGCCCTGGCCCAGATCGATGTATCGCTTCGAGGTCATTTTGTGGCCGATTTTGGGGGTATAGGAATAGGGGGTCATTTCATAATGTGCCCCGTTGTCGATTCCGCTGTATTTGATTTCGATTTTGTTGTTTAGAATTTCACTGATGATTCTCAGAAGATCCTTGAACTTCATCGACTGGTGGCCGGTCAACGTGATGTGTTCATTCTCATAATCTCCGTCGAGGATTTTCACGCTCATCCAGGCCGCATCCTTAACATGTATATATTCGCGGTGTTCCTCCCCCGATCCGTGGACTTCAATGATGCCTTTCGTCAGGGCCGCCCGAAGATACCGGTAAATACTGTTCCTGCGATCCGCCCTCGGTCCGTATACGGTACCGAACCTCAGTATGGTGAACGGGAGTCCGTATTTTCTATTGTACTCCTCTATATAAGATTCCGCGGCTTGTTTGCTGCACCGATAAAATCCGCCCTTTTCGCTGTAGACGTATATGGTGCTGGCATATACATAACGTTTCACTTTTGCTGCGATGCAAGCTTCGAGAATATTGGCATTGCCGAGGATATTCTGGTTGATCGTGTCGATGGGACGAGTTCGGGCATCGTCCAGGTCAGCGATCCCGGCAAAATTGTAAACGGTATCGCAGCCGTCCACTGCTGCCATCACTTGTTTCGGATCTAGAATGTCTCCAAGAATCGCTCGCTGCCCGGTCGATGCGTAGGGCGATTCCTTCATATCGTAGATGATCACATCGTGTCCGTTTTCCTGCAGGGCATCCGACACATGACTGCCCAGGAAACCTGATCCACCGAAGATAATGACTCTCATGTTCGTCCTTATGGTCCAGTATTAAATGAACAGATCCGCCGGCAACTCACTCACGAATGACATGTCAGACGTTTGTTCAGCGGCCGGCGCTTTTCTGGCCAACAACGCCGTGAAGACGAGTCTTCCATATTTCGTAACGGCCGACGGAGATGGCGTTCCCCAATACCCGTAGGCGGCCAGTGAAGCAGGTCGGGGAGACAATTCAAGAAAAAGCCCAAGGGCGTCGCGTATGTTCAGTACAACGTAGGGTGCTTTCTCGAGATCTTTCCGGTTGCCGGGAAGCCGGGGGCCAAAATAAATATACTGGTAGCTATCGGTGGGGGATTTGAGCGACTGCCCCGGGGTCAATCGCAGGGTGATGATGAGATGTCCACCGGGGGATACGCTGCGCCAGCATCTCTCTATAATTTCCGCCGTCGCCACATTCCAGTCGGCACAGCTCAGGGAAAACACATTGTCGTATCCGTCATCTCGCCCCAAATCGCAGTTAAGGATATCGCCGCATGTGAACGCCAGGTTCTGCGCTCCCCTCTCCCGCTGTCGCCGCTTGGCCTCATCGATGCATTGGGCGTTGATATCCACCCCATCGTAGAAGGATAGATCGAATCGCTCACGCAAGGCGTCGCCGAGACCACCGGTGGCACATCCGACATCCAGAACGCGACCCAGACGGCCTTCGGGTCCTGCCGCCTGCTTTATGATGAATTTTTCCGACGGGTACAGATCCCCCCAACACCGTCGGTGTTCCGAATAAAAATCCACCAATTGATTCGACCGATATACGAGGTTATGTTTTAAGCGATCCATCGTACATTCTGCATTTCCCTAACGTCTTCCTGACAGGGCAACGCCTTTCGAACCAAACCCAATGCCCCTCCATCGACTAACCCTTGATCAGATCGAATACGACGGCACTGTGAAACAGGGGCAGGCGCTGATCGATTTTGCAAGCGGCTTTTACTAGGTGGGGTTGGCCAAGCAGGAAGCTTCGGGTCATCTCATAGCCGAACATGGCCTGGGTTTTGCTTACCGTTCGGAATCCGGCCTTGTTCGTCAAAATCTCGATATCCTTGGCCGATCGGCGGTAACCATGGTGTTTGCGCACAATCCCGCGTCTCCGGACGGCTGCCATTATTTTCGTCTCAAATCCGGCCATGGCATCCGCGAAACGGGGTATCAGCCCATCCCGATACCGCAATGTAAGAACCAGGTGTGAATTGAGTCCCAAGTTGTCGTGAATCCGAACCAGCAGATCATGCGCTTTCGCATCATCGAAATAGAACAACAGCCCGGTGATGAGGATATCGAACGCGTCCACATCGATTTGGTTTTGTTTCATCCGTTCGGCGTAGTCATCACGAAAGGCATCGATCCGGATAAATCGAAAAGAGGGATCAAGCCGTGAAAACGCCTTACCCAGACCCGGCACGATATCGCTGGCGATGACGCGATACCCGCACCGATGGAGTAAAAACTCGTGCTCCCCGTAACCGGATCCGATACCCACAACCAGTCTGTCGGGATCGAGAAGAGCGGTATAGGTTCGGTTCAGCTCCCGTTGCCACCTTTCACCGAAATGTGCCTGGAGATCGGCTTCGGATCTCAAGATCATCTCGGTATCATAATGCATCGTCTCCGCGAAGCTGGCCGGATCATGATCGACGGGCACGGTTCGCCCCGGGTGAGGGGTATCGGCCAAATAGTATTTATATCCTTCAATCATAGCCTTGATCGCCCTGTCCGGCTAGGCCTCCCAATCCAGATACCTGTCGGAATAGCTCAAATCCCTTACCAGAATTGCCCCCCAAAAACCTTCGTAATCATACTGCCGCCAGAACCTGCCGAGCAACTGTCGAAGGATCACATATTTTCTGGGATACTGCCAGTAGACTTTCTGCCTGACGGTCCTCCAGCCGGAATGAAGAAACAGCAGCCGCCAGTCATCCGGCGATAATTCGAAAACGTGTTCATCCTCGGCATAAATATTTGCCGGGCTGTGGTTGCGTATGTGATGAAGTCCCACACGACTGGCTGCCATAAAGGGAACGGAGATCACCATTACGGAACACGGACTCATTTTTGCCAATCGCCTGAAAAAAAGAGCCGGATTATGCAGATGTTCGATCATCTCAAAAGAGGTTATAAAGCCGATTTCGCCGGAGTCCAGATCCGCCGAATCGATCTCCTCAGCTCGCTTGAGCAAGGCCTTCAAACCTCTGCTGCGAATTTTCTTGATGGCTCTCGGGTCCAGGTTGATGCTCAGACTATCCAATTCCCATGCATCCTTTGAAAGATCTTTCAGATATAGCATGTGGGTTCCCGCAGAGTCACCGACATCGACCACCGTGAATCGTTTTTTATCGATGAACCTCAAGGCCTCCATCATCAACTGGCACTGAAAACCGTGCAGATTTCGACGTTTCAATTCATCGAAAGATCCGAAATTATCAACGACCCTCGACTCCTGGCTGGAAATATCCGGAACGATTCTTCGTAGTTTGTCAACAGTTGCGGATAGTCCCTGTTCCTTTTGGGCCGCAAGGAGCGATTTTTCCGCAATCTCCAGATTAAGGTCCTGAATGCCCATGCGGGTTCTGATTTTAGAGAGTATTTCTTTCATTTTGTGTAATTGCTGCGCTTTCCGCCAGTAAGACGACACGCAGAATTCAGGCGCCTACCGGTCAGCGGCCATCCGTTGCCATATATCGAAAAATACACGCCAGAATTGCTCCATTTTCTCGATGGACCCCACGGTTACCCGGATGAAATCCTTCAGGCATTCCTGCCGGAAACCACCGGATACCAGAATGTGCCGGTCCTTCAACCGCCCGGTGATCTCGGCGACGAAACCCGGACATTTGATCAACACAAAATTGGCGTGTCCATCTTGAAACGCCATGTGATTTTCCCGCAGGCGAGAGACCAGGAATCGCTTCCCCTCTTTCATCAACCGGATTTGATCTTCGATCAGACCATCGGCGTCCAGAAGGCATTCCGCAAAATGTACCGCGACGGCATTGACATCGAATGTAGGCCGCACGCGGTTCAGGTTGGCGATAATATCCGGGGCTGCCGCAGCATAACCGATCCGCAGCGCCGCGAGCGCGCACAATTTCGAAAACGTACGCAGCACAATCACATTATCGTGGTGATCAATCTGCCGGATGCAAGATGTCGGGCAGTAGTAATAATATGCCTCATCGATTACGAGCAACGTGCCGTAATGTTTGCATTTGTCAATGATACGGTCAATTTCTGACACCGACAGAACCGAACCTGTCGGATTGTTGGGGTTGACGAGTACCGCCAACCGGACCGTTCCGTCTATCTCGGAGAGAAATGCCTCGGTATCCAGTTCCAAATCCTGCCCATAGGGGATCTTAACGACTTTTGCCGCAAACATCTCGCCGTAAATCGGATACATTGCAAATGTTGGATCGGTCAGGAGCACCTTGTCGCCAGCCGAAACATAGGCTTCGAAGATGTACTTGATTGCGGCGTCGGATCCATTGGAAAGGCAGATATTCTCCCTATTGATGCCATTGTGGTCCGCTATTTTCCGGATCAGCGATGCATACTCCGGATAGGCGCTGAGGTGGTTGGCATCAAGCATGGAAAAGACCTCCGCCACGAATTCGTCAGGAAGTCCATCAGCATGCTCATTCATATCCAGGCGCAGGCATTTACGCCGGTTTTCAAGAATCGTCCCGGTCCGGTATATCTGATGAATATGGGGTTTCGCGATAATCATGAATCATCTCTCAAAGGAAATCGTTAACGAAAGGCTTTTAGAAGAGGATCAGTTCGCCGGTTTCACATGCCTCGCGGCATTTTTCAACCGCGACCACCGATTCAAGAGCGTCTTTCGCTGTGCACAACGGAGGGTCTCCATAGGCGATGGCTCTGAAAAAATGGTCCAGGATTTTCTGGTCGGAACGATCGTATTGCGTCTTGATATCGCAGCCCACACTAACGGATGTCAGATCGACGGGTGTCTTGGCGCCTTCAGGATAAAACAGCAACGGCGGATCCGACCAGTCGCTCTCGTTCACGAGGGTCCCTTTCTCCCCTTCGATAATGAGACTCTCCAGCGGCAGGCACGTGTTCTTCGAAGATATGGTACCAGAGTAAATAACGATAACGTCATTATGTGTACGGAAAGTCAAATTGACCCCCGTCACCGATTGGTAATGACTCCAAGGGGGCTTGAATGACTGCCCGATCACGCTGTGAAATTCATCGTTAAGGGAGAATCGGATCAGATCGAAATGGTGAATTCCCATGGCGTACAGAAGGGGATGGGCTTCCTCGAAAATATATGCGGGATAATTAGGGTTTTCACGATTTCGCACATATCGGAAGAACACGTGTCCCACAGTGCCCAGAGATCCGGATTCGATAAACGCCTGTATCTTTGCGCCGACATCCTTGTACCGCCAGTTTTGAATCACGCAGCACGTCAATTGTCGGGCATTGAACGCATCCGCCAGCCGCCGTCCATCGTCCACATCCGTTACAAACGGCTTTTCAACCAGTACGTGGAGCCCGGCCTCCCCCGCCAGACCGATGGCATCAGCATGAAATTCGGCGGGAGAGCTTATTATCAGGGCATCCACGTCCCTTTGGGCCAACAGTCCCTCCAAATCCGGAAACACATCCTCCCGGTTCAGATATCCCCTGTCCACCAACCGGTCTCTGGCATCCAGCGCGGGATCGCAGGCACACGTCAGTATCATCCCTTCATGGGACGCCACCAGACTGGCCCATCCATCCCAGTTGGAGGTATCCGGCCGCTTGGGTAAAGAACGGTTTCCAATTCCCACAATGCCGACTCTTAGTCGATTGCTCATCGCCATACCTTTTTCAATTTAATGTTTAATGGATATTTCTGCCCAGATGCGGTCCCCGTAACCATTGTCGCTAAGGAACCGCCGATACAATACATCCATTTGATCCCACAGCCGTTTCCATGGGTCCAAGGGGGCTCCGTCGATCAATTCGATGTCCGGCAATCCAGATCGGGCGGCCAATGTATCACTGGGTTTTTGTCGGAAGGCCCAGTTGATATGATTCGACAGCGGATACTCCTGCAGTGTTTCGATGACACCTCGCAGGCCCGCTTTGTTAAAAACAGACTCGATGGTCTGCGGGGTGAAATAGTAAAGATGTTCAATGCAGAAATAGAAACTTCGAAAGGCCCCGATATCGTACAGGTTCACCAGCGGGTCGAGATAATTCGGGACCAGAACGACAATTTTTCCTCCGGGTTTGAGAAAACGCTTGAGGTGGCGGAGAAAAGCCACTGGATCGGCAATGTGCTCTAGAACGAAAATCAGCGATATGGTGTCGAAATATTCACCGGGGAATCGGGATTCCAGGGGTTCATCCGACACATCCAGCCCCAGTTTTTTTTTTGCAAAAATCGATCTCTTTCCGGTTGAGTTCATGGCCGTATATTTTTTTGCATCTGCCTTCTATCGCCTTCATGAAGTGACCCGTGGAGCATCCGACATCGAGAACAACTTCCTCTCCGGTCAATTTGCGTTCCAATTTCTCGGACCATTTTGCCGTTGCTTTCACCATCTTGTGGTAATACGCCTCGGGCTCGAAAGCCGCAGGCTCAATATGGGTAATGTAGGTCTGGTGGTAGGCTTTCTCGTAAAAATCCTCGGGATACGTGAAGGAGTTCTGGTCGAGGAAAACCAGGTGGCAGCTGGCGCACTCATACACGTTTGCAGCCAGGTCGAAACGCACCCGGCTGGCGAGCTGTTTATGTTCAAGGCCCCTGCAGAACGGGCATTCCGTATGTTCGTCACTCATTTTCCGATCTCCTTTTTGCGTGTTCCACGGTCGCTTTTAATCCCCGATCAATCGACACCTTATACGTCCAGCCGAAATCGCGGCGGGCACTGGTGGCATCAAATGTAACGCCGAACTGGTCACCCGGAGTGCCCTCATGCACTTCAACGGGATAATCCTCGATTCCGAAGGCTTTCATCAGTCCATCCAGGATTTGCCGGACGGTCGTCTTTTCTCCGGTGGCGATATTGTAGGTATTGCCATGGGTCCGTTTATTGCTCAGTCCCATGATGAAGGCATCCACAGTATCTTCGACAAAAATAAAATCCCGAAATCGTTCGGTGGAGCCCTTGACGATAATGGGCTGGTTTTCGAGCATGTAGGAGAGATAGATACTGACCATTCCCTGGTCTCTGTTTTCCAGGTTCTGGCCGGGTCCATAAACGTTGGGCAGTCTGAAAATGGTCGTATGCAATCCTCTGGTCCCGAAAAACGATAGATACGCCTCACATGCCATCTTACCGGCAGCGTAATACGTCCTGGGCCGTTGCGCATGCCGTTCATCGATGGGAAGTGAGATCGGTTCACCATAAGTGGTTGTGGAACTGGAATATAACACCCGCCTGATGTGTCTTTCACAACACCAGTTCATCAGGTTCAGGGTTGCCAGCACATGGGATTTCATATCCTGCACAGGATTGTCGAACGACAGTGCGCCGGATGTCTGTGCCGCCAAATGGAAAACGGCCCTGTAGGGGTAATCCGGAAGCGTTGTGCAAGAATCCTGTCGGGTCAGATCCGCATGTATAAATTCGACAGTGGCAGGCAGGTTATTGACGAATCCGTTGGAAAGATTGTCCACAACGGTCACCTTGTGTTTTTCCGAGACGAGTCGCCTGGCAAGATGCGAGCCGATAAATCCCGCCCCACCGGTAATGAGATAGTGCTCAGTCATTGGATGCCCGGTTCATTCCATGAAGCCCGTCAATCATCGTAAGGGGTTTTTCGCTCAGTGAAGCCATGCCGTCTCAGCCAGAATTCTGCCGAAGGTAGTTGCCATTCATAGTCGATATCTCCCGCTCCCCACTGTTTCAACGGATAAATTTTCTGCCCCATCCATTTCTGCGGAAGCATTCCGGTTTCGATTTTATCGAGGCATGCCGGGCGAATAATGGACACACCCATATCCGCAAACCACACATCCCCCTGGGAATCTCGATCACAATTCATCGTAGCCGGGTCACCGAACGTTTCCAACGGAACGAATGGCTTGAGGGATTCGTCCGCATCGATCCGCCGAGCCCTCAAGGGGCTCCACATGTTGTAACGGGAGACTGTTACGGCAGAATCGTATGAGGAATCTGCCCGCAGCTTCTCGATGCCTTCATCGATAATGCCTGCTGTAATGTTCACGGCATTGCACATCAGTAAAACCAGCAATTCCAACTGCACGCCGTCCGCCAAATGCTGCGAACGGATCACTTCCAGAGCGTGAATGTAGGCATCTTCACCTAATGCTTCCTTTGTCGCCAGATAGGCCGGTCTTTCAATTATTGTTGCATGCGACCTTGTACCAATCGCCATAAGGTCTTCATCATCGGTAGACAAAAAAAGCTGATCAACATATCGGCTGTGTTTTGCGGCGAGAATGGGATACTCGCTCAAGGCTCTCCCCATCAATGGAAATGTGTTCTTCCCGGGGAACCCCGTGCTTCCCTTACGCCCTATCAGTATTGCAGCAATCATTCTATACTCCGTCTTTATATTATTTCTTCCCGCTGAGCCAGGTATTCCTCATCAGGGACTTTGCTTTTTAATGTTTCTCCAGCTATGAACCGCATTGCTTCCTCGGTGGCCTCACGTTCCATTTTCAATCTACAGTCAACCGTCATAGATCCCATATGGGAAGTCAGCAAGCACCTTTCGATTCCTCTGAGGGGCCCCTCGTATGGCTCTTGCTCGAAAACATCCATCGCCGCTCCGCACAGGTGGCCATTTGACATCACGTTGAAAAGATCCTCTTCATTAACAATCCCCCCCCTGGAGGTATTGATCAGGAGGGCATCGGGCTTCATGGACAACAAATCCTGTTGACTGATCATGTTCCTCGTTTTTGAGGTTAACGGGACATGCAGGGAAATGATATCGGCATGCCGGTAGATATCCTTTTTGCTGGTCCAGACCAGGCCATAGGAATCCCCAAAAGATTGGTTTGGGTTCAGATCGTTGGATAGTATTTTCGGACAGTTGAAGCCCTTCAAACGCCGGATAACGCGGGTGCCAATTCTTCCTACGCCGATGATACCGATGGTGACGTCTCCCAATCGCCTTCCGAAATATCGCTGCCATCTTCCGTTATGCATTGAATCGTTCGCAATATGAACAGAACGAAGCAAGCTTATCATAAGTCCGATCGTCAGGTCGGCTACTGCTGGCGATGGGGCATCCGGCGTATATGACACCATGATTCCCCTTCGTTCGGCGGCAAGCAAATCGACACTGTCCAGGCCGATACCCACCCTTGATATGTGCCTTAATTTATTTGCTGCTGCCATAACCTGCTCGGTAATGGGTTCGGTGCCGGCTATGATGACCTCTGCATCTCCGACCTGATCGACCAGCTCTTCCTCCGTAAGCTTTCTGTTCAAGGGGTTTATCGTATATTCAACCCCGGATGACTCCAATATATCCAGAGGATAGCGGTCTTCTTTACCAAAAGGAACCGTGGTAATCAGAACTTTTGCCATGATGCCTCCCCGCAGTCGCTCATCGTTATTATTTTTCTCAGCTCACTGTCGCCGTTTTCATTAAATACATAATTTTTCAGGTAAGTTAAGTTGTTTTTAGGTTTTATTCCATCAGGATTCTCAACCGCATTCCGAACCGCTTCTATGAACCCGTCGAAATCCGTATGGACGTAGCTCGATTCTTCCATTAAGACCATCGCATCCTCCATGGCTTTAAGGGCTACCTGATCCTGAAAAAGCATCACCGTACATCCAAGGGCCAAAGCCTCACAATAGGTGGTTGACGGATGGTCCGTAACGATGAGTGTCGAATCATCGATTCTTTCCTTAAGCTTATCATTCGCGAAGATCACCTCATACCCTCTTTTTTTCGCGTACATTTCGATGGGAGTCGGGCGTTTCGCGTTGGGATGCAGCTTTACCGTAAAGGGGTGTACGGTGTTGGGTGCAATTGCGTCGACAATCCTTTTTTGCATCTCATAGTATGACGTGCACGGATAGTCGCCATATGGCAGGGGGCGCAGCCCACCGCTCTCATACCTCATATTTCCAGGCACATAAATGACCTTGTCTATTTGGTCGGATGGTTTTCGGATTTTATCATTCAATGACTTCCATCCAATGGCAATACAATTCACTACCGGTGGTTTCAGGGTTTGGGAGTATGCCTTTACGGCCTCCCCCCAGACACAGAAAATATGGTTGTTCTCAATACACGCGAAATCTGTCTTGATGAATTTGGGAATGTGCTGGGCACCGTATCCGCCACCATGTTGGTAGTGAAACAAGGTCAATCCTCTGGAGGTAAGATATTCTGCAATGATGGCCAACTGTGGATTGTATAGTGATTGGTTGCATATCACCCCACAGAATTTTGTGAACTTTTTGGGATTGGAATTTACCCACTCGTCCAAGGCTTTCAGTTCGAACAGAAAATGATCGATTATGTATTGGATATCGTTTTCGATAAGGTGTCCGAACTCTACATCCATTATCCACAAGTCGTTCTTTTTTTCTCTGTATTTTTGTTGTTTTTCGAATCCATCAGTCGTCTGTATATCTGAGAATAATATCTCTATGGAGATGTGATTGTATCTCTTCATCTCTTTTATGCGCTCGCTGAGTTGCCCGTAATCCAGGTGCAATAATAGTTTTTTTCTCCTTGAAAAGGATGTTTTAATCCTGGAGGCGAATCTGTAAACTATATTTTTCCTTTTTTCGTTCAGTAAACTCTTGAAAGGCGGCGTGACACCTGTCTTTTCATTTACCCAGCGATACCACTCCTTCTTTTTGTATATGTTGTCGAACGCCCATACATAATGTCGGTTGCAGTCGGAAATATTTTCGAACACCGAATAAATCGGGCCGTATTCCGCCATATCCGGTAAAAACAATCTGGCATCCTTGAACTTATCCATAAACGTTTGGCATATGTAGATCGCGGCTGCGTGATTGGCAATTTTCAGCATGATTGCACTGCCGGATCTCTCTACTGGTTTAAGTCCATTCGACTTTATCAGAGGGTAGTGTTCAGCGAGCTCTTTATCGATTTTCCTGAACAATTCCCAGATTTCCGGCTGCCAGTTTTCGACAATTCTGTTCAGGTCGGCTTCTTTGTAGTGGTTTTCCAGTCTTTCAACGTCAACCCCCTGCTGTTCAAGTTCTAAAACGGTTCTCGGATCGGTAGATACGATAAGGACGTTTTTCAATTCCCTGCAGAGTATCAGAGCACCGTTAATTTGGTCAGGGCAGTCAATATATATGATATTGTCTTGATTCAACGTACTCTCTATTTTGACATCTTTTGTGCAGTTTTGCGTTTCTGTGGTTTTTAGTTTTTGTTAAATCTTCATATGAAAAAGAACCATTAGGCGCCAATTCAGGATAAATTATCAAAACGAATCAGCTCATCTTTTTCTACAGCGTCTTTGAGCTTCCTTTCCAGAACCTTATCAATATCTCTGCAACTGATTCCGGTGCCGGGTCGCTTCATTACGATATTGTCTTTTCTGATAACGGCGCCGGCAGGAAGATCTTCGGCGGCCATAATGCTTTGGCCAGCCCATTTTCTCGCCTCAACGATGCGGTTTTTTCTTTCCTGGCGATTATCCTGGAGCGCCTTTTCGAGGTCTCTGATCTGTTGGATAAAATCAAATAATTCGCCAGGTTCACATGAGACAGGACAATCGAAAGATCTCATATCCTTTTTGTTAAACGATATGTGCTTTTCGATGACTGAAGCTCCCAATGCAACAGCCGCTAAGGCTATATGCGTTCCCACAGTATGGTCGCTATATCCTATTGGATATGGCAGACTGTCAACGAGTCGCTTTAAAAAAGGAAGGTTTACAGCCTCAGGTGGCGTAGGATAGACTGTATTGCAAAACAGGATAATGATATCCCTGCAGCCGGACTTTTCAATTGTTGAAACAGTTTCATAGACCTCTTTCTCGTCAAGATGTAGACCAACAGAAACCACCATCGGTTTTCCCGAATTACTTGCAGATCCGAGGAATTCCTGATTGATCGATTCACCGGATCCGATTTTTAAAAATGCAACATCAAGTTCGGATATAACAAACTCCAGATCTCGATAAGTGTGAGGAGTGACGCTGAAATCAATATTCCGGATGGAGCAATATTGATTCAATTCTTTTAGGTCTTCATGGGACAGCTCTTTGTATTTAAGCCGCTTGTACCATTCCGGGGCAACTTTTTTTGAAATCAGATCTTCTGTGGTCTGGGCTTGAAACTTAACGGCATCGGCTCCGGCAGACATTGCTACATCCACCTGCCTTTTCGCGTTCTTCAAATTCCCCCAATTAGTCAAACCACCTTCAGCTATAAAATAAAGTGGGTGCCTATCTCCAACCTTTTTTTGTCCAATAGTAACGTTGTTCAATTCAACCCCCGGAAGGTATCAGTCATAAATCCACTTTATGATGGGCATAATCGTATATGGAAGTATATTATTTTTATGTTCGACAATTTTCCTAAGCAATTCATCAATATCTTTCAACCCATTTGATTTATCATTCAATTCATATCTGGCGATGGATTGGTTTCTTTCTCCCACCATTTCCATTCTAGGATTATTTATACTCTGACAATCAATTTTTATTCCTAAATTTGATGCGGCATCAATCACTTCGCCAGAAATATCGTTTACTGTTTTAACTGCTTCAAATCTATTAATTATTTCAAATTTTCCCTTTTTAACCGGGTCTCTTTCAGCAATTTGGGCTATATTTTCCACCGCACTTTCAAGGCTTGACAAAGCGCATTTTTGATTCCCGTCTCCATATACGGTCAAATCCATTCCGGAAACTGCCTGAACACAAAATCTATTAACTATTGTCCCAAATACTCGGTCATAATGAAAGCTTGTTCTTAATTTGCTGCTCAACATCGTTTCTTTTGTTTGATCGTTATATACAACTCCCGTATTTACAATATTGGCGGTTAGCTTCCAGTTCGTCACCGCGAAAAAAATATTATTACAATCATTTAACCTTGATAGTTCGTAGTAAGAGCAAGGCGGTCCGACATTTTTCCCATCGCTGGAGCGGTAATCGACCAAGGCGTTGGCACCTATCCTGATATAGTTGGCGCTGGGACAATATTTTTTAATGGCAAACAGAATATTCAAGCCAGATGCGACATTGTTGTACTGTGTGACTTGAGCAGTATTGATGCCCTTCATTGAAAACGGAGATGAAGGTTGGTCAGCTCCGTGAATAATCACATCCGGTTTGGTTGAAAAAAGATCGTAGACGAACCGCTGGTTCGTCACATCTCCGATTTTCAGAAAAATGGATTCTTTTTGATTTTTGTTCCACAAAGATACACGTTCGTGAAGTGTAGAAATAGGTATCAGCGGTTTTACACCTATTTCCAATTCCCATTTCCTTTTATTAAAATTATCACATATAGTCACTGAATGGCCCTTATTTGCCAGATACATTGCTATCGGCCATCCTAAATATCCATCTCCGCCAAACAGTAAAATTTTTTTCTTCATCATCATACCTTCAGTAAGTGATTTTTTTCATAATTAGTTTTTCATCAATATTCAGGTTTTTGATGATATTGTATATTTTGGATCCAGCAGTCCCGTTTCCGAATATTTTATGGTTGACGATAGTTTCCCGAAATTTATTGCTTATTCCTTTCTCAATGCCTTTTATAATCGAACCCATATCCGGATTTACGTCAATAACATTGGTGTCCCTGACCCTTCCATTTTGCCGGTGACCCACATTCACTGTTGGAAGATTGAAATAAGGCGTCTCCATCAACCCTGCACTCGAGTTACCGATGAATAGGGTCGCCCTAGACATCAAGCTCCAAAAATCCAGCGCTTCTATATTTTTGTGAATTGAAAAAATTGCTTCATTTCTAAATTTATCAATTGCGCTTATCGTACCTAAATACCCCTGATCGCTGCAGGGATAAACAACTAACGTTTTTGTTCCCTTCTTTTTTAGGGCGGATAACAGTTCGAAAGCCTCTTCATAGGAGGTGCCCTCCTGAAGCGTCATGGGATGCTGTATGCAGATAAAATAATTCTCACTATTTTCGATTCCATATCGTTTCAGAACTTCATCCGGGGGATTGTACCTTTGTTGAACGATATAATCTACATAGGTGGCACCAACGTTGAAAACCCTCCAGGGTTCTTCACCTAATTTTAAAATTCTTTTCAAACTATCTTTGGAAGATGGAAAATGCAAATGAGCCAGTTTTGTTATAGCGTGAATTCTATTGCCGTCTCGATTGCCAGCGACATCCCCGCCAAGTATATGGGCAATAGGAATATTTAGCTCCATCGCGGCAATACAAGCGGATAGCACTTCACCTCTATCTCCCAATGTAATAAGCAGATCGGGTCGGGCCTGACTCAGTATATTGGTCATTTTAGTCAGGCATCGTCCGAGGGCAAGAGATCGCTCGACACATGAATCATCCTCCTGCTCCAATTCAAGTTTGTATGATATTTTAAAAAACTTCTCCACCTCTTTAGCAGTATAACCGAAAAAGGATGAAAGATGCATATCCGTGACAATTAATATCAACTCCATATCGGGATCTTCATCAATTAATTTCATCAATCCCAGCATGGCCCCAAAACCACCACGTTTTCCTGTCACGATTGCGATACGTCTTTTATTGCTCATAGATTTCCATGCTCAATCGATCTTGTCGTTAGAATATCTCATCCATGCCTCGACCATTTGGAGATCTTCCAGATAATCGATGTCCATTCCAAATTGTTTATTAACTAATAGGGAAAAGTTTCGCTCTCCCTCGAGGCGTCGTTCTTCGAGAAGGGTTTTGCAGCTGGTCACCCACATGTTTGCTGCTTTCAGGAACCTATCGCTACAGATTTCACCAGAACGGTAGTGGTCCTCTCCTTTCCAGAAGCGCGTCCGTCCATTTTTTTCTTCAACTCTTATATTGTAAGGATGAGAAGGTGTATCGAGGTAGGTGACGGCAACTATCGAGTCGGGTCTCTCTTTTTCGATTATTTCCATTGCCCGAGCTATCTGGCTCTTGTCGATAAGTGGCGTCGTTGGTTGGAAGATGAATAGGTATTCAACCCAGTAATTCTCGATTTCCCTCAGATGCTCGATGCAGTGAATCATGGCCTCCACAACAGGCGAATTTTCGTCTGAGATTACTTTTGGGCGAAGAAAAGGTACTTCAGCGCCCCATTCCCGGGCAATTATAGCAATTTTTTCATTATCCGTGGAGACAATCACACGATCGATGGCCGTAGAATTGATAGCGGCTACTATGGGATAGCTGATGAGCGGTCTTCCGCAAAGCGGATGGATATTCTTATCCTTGAAGCGGACCGAACCGCCCCTTGCAGGGATAATGGCAATGGCCTTAGCTGCGTTAAGCGTCACTATTCACCTGATGAAAAAACCAGTTTATGGTTTTTTTCAAGCCGTCCCTCAACCCTGTCTTGGCCTGCCAGCCAATCAGCTTTTGAGCCTTTGCAGTGTCTGAATAATTCCTCTTCACATCCCCTATCCGCGGTTCCGAACATACGTAGGAAACTTCTATGTCAGGATATTCTAGTTCCACTACCGCTTCAAGGGCTTCTACCAATTCTAGAATGGTCGTTTCTTTCGCAGTCGCAATCTGGAGCGTTTCGCCTCCGATACCGGAGAATAGTGCAGCCGAAAAAATGGCTGAAACGAGGTCAGTGATATAGATAAAATCACGTGTTTGGTTTCCATCTCCGTATATTTCGAGCGTTTTATGGGATAATATCCGCTTGATAAATTTCGCCACAACGCTGTCCTTATGCGAGGAGAACGGCCCGTATACGTTTCCAAAACGTAGAGCGATGGTTTCGATGCCGTAAGATTTGAAATATGCCGAGCAATATCCCTCCCCGGCAAGCTTGCTAGCGCCATATGGTGACACGGGATGGGCTGGTAATTCCTCATGGATAGGGGGCGTACATTCCCCGATGGGAGCTCCACTCGAGGCAAAAATGAAACGCTTCACACCGTTCACTCTCGCTCCTTCAAGATAGTTGAAAGTGCCGATAACGTTTGAAATACAATCTTTCCTGGGATTGCTAACCGAGGGGGCCACCCCTGTATTCGCCGCAAGATGGACGATTATATCGGTATTCGAACAAAGTCCCAGCGCCAGTTCGTCATCGATAATGTCGCCTATTACCAAATCAACCCGGGTTGCGTCACGCCTCAAGCGGTCTGCCTTTGTTTCCCTGAAATCACATACCTTTTTTAAATCATCCCGCGTTCCGGCACTAAGATTGTCGACAATGGTGATGGAATGGGTGCCTTGTTCTACCAGATTTTTAACCAGATTGCGGCCGATGAAACCGCAACCCCCTGTAATCAACCATTTGATTGCCATTTATAGCCTTTAAAAATAATATCTTCACGAATGCTCTGCTTTTCTTTCAGGACGATCTCGAACATCTCCGCCATGACCTCTTCGGTAAGATAATGCGGCTTGACACCAAGATCTCTGAGCCCCTGATATGTCGGATTATAATAGTGTTCTTCTGCCTCCACACGTGGATTGACAACATTTTCGATTTTCACCTCAAGTCCCAGATGCTCCCCTACCCGACGGGTCAGGTCCGCGATCTCATTTACGCTGAAGGTTTCCATCATCTGGTTGTAAATCCTCAATCTCCCCGGTTCGGCAGGGGTTATAGCAGAGAGGTATACGCACTGAAGGGTATCTTTGATGTTGAGATATCCTCGCGTTTGCCCTCCCCTGCCATATATGGTGAGAGGATGCCCCACTACTGCTTGCACGATGAACCGATTCACAATGGTTCCGAAAATTTCATCATAGTTAAATAGGGTCCTAAGCCCGGGATCTATTTTAATCTCGTCACTCAAAAGGCCGTATACCGGTCCCTGCATGAGATCTGTAACTCTCAAACCCCACGTTCTGACACCGAACCACAGTAGGTCCGTGTCCATTATTTTAGTCGTGTGATAGATCGACCCGGCCTGACGTGGAAACAGGAATCTGTCCTTTCGGCCATTGTGCTTGATATCTATCCATCCCTCGGGGATATCGATGTTGGGCGTCCCGTATTCCCCCATGGTGCCGAGTTTGATGATATGGGTATCGGGACTGAAATCGCGTATGGCAAACATCAGGTTGTTTGTTACCAAAAGGTTGTTCGATAGGGTTTTGTTCGCATAGTGGTAATTTAGTAAAGAGTATGGCGCTGAGGGTTGTTCGGCATAATGGATCACGGTGTCAGGAGGTCCGGAATTATCTTTCGTGACAGCCCAGTCATGGGTCAGACGGCCGTCGAACAGAGAACGCGACAAAACAGGATCTGCGAGATCGCCAATAACCACCTTAATCTCATAACCACTCTTCTCGTACCATAAACGGGCACGTTCAACCAAAGATGGTACCGGATAAAGCATTGTCATGTCCAGTTCAAGACAGCTATTTCGGCGAAAGTAATTATCGACCACCGTGACATCATGTCCCCTACTGGAAAAATACATTGCTGTTGGCCATCCTAAATATCCGTCACCTCCTAAAACCAGAATGTGCATTTTACTCATCCTCTCCAGGCCAATATCGTTTCGCAGGTGCATTCTGGGAAATACTCCCAATCTCTAAAAGGCGGTAGTCTTTCAATAATTTTAGTAAGCTATTTTTGCTAAGTGGTTTCTCATTGGCAGAATTGTAGGGGCTGTCCAAACGTTCACTTATCAAATCTTCGTAATCATATTCAATATTCCTATAGATGCCGCGAAATGCTGGTAGAACGACGTAAAATTTTGGAAGCTCGACAGTTCGCCGCATCTCCTCCCGGCTCATGAGTTCCTCATACAACTTTTCTCCGGGCTTGGTGCCGATTTCTTCAATTCGGATCTCTTCAGGTTGGAACCCATATCCCGGTGCCAGTTCATCGATCATCACTTCGGCAAGATCCTTGATGCGCACGACCGGCATCTTGGTTATGAATACGCCCCCACCACGTGCAATCTCTGAAGACTCAATCACAAGGCGAACAGCTTCTTCGATACTCATAACAAATCGTGTCATATCACTGTGCGTAAGGGTAACCGGTCCACCAGTGGAGATCTGGCGATGAAAAATGGGGACAACTGATCCACTAGAACCGAGAACATTCCCAAAACGGGTGGAAGCAAAAAGCGGTCCGCCTCCGCGGGAATTGCTGTTGGCAGCAGTCATCAAACGTTCACCCATTAATTTTGAGGTGCCCATGACATTGGTTGGATTGACCGCTTTATCGGAACTCGTGAATATTACTTTTTCAACCCCTGTTTCCTGGGCCGCCCATATCACATTTTGAACTCCGTTAATATTGGTTTGAACAGCCTCATAAGGAGATCTTTCGCACAGGGCAACATGTTTGTATGCTGCTGCATGAAAGACAATATCGATCCCTTTCATTTTACCTGCCAATGCATCACGGTCCCTGATGTCAGCTAGATAAAATATGGCCGTTGGATTTGCAAGGTATCGATGCTCCAAAAAAAACAGACCTCTCTCGTTGTTGTCAATCCCAACCAGTTCAGCTATCTGGTAGTTTTCTTCAAGAAGCATTTCAACAAGCTGGTTTCCGATCGTACCGCATGCACCAGTGACAAGAATTCTTTTACCGCTCAGGAATGTTTTCATTTAATTTTCATTTGGATAGTTATAGTGTAGCAGCCATTATCACGAATGTTTCGAAGATCTGCTTCAAATGTCATGTGCATTGTTTACTTTCTGGTAGAGTTCTTTTATCGTCATTCTGTTTTTTGAACGGAAGTAGTACTCCAGAATCGAGAAGGCCCTAACAAAAGGGAATCCCAATTTCATCAGATAAATTTGATCAAAGAAATGATGCAATAAAAAACCGGATAAAATGAGATAAAAAGTCTCACTGTAAAACAGGCCAAGAATAATTAGCGACAGATAACACTCCAATGTATGGAAAATATTAAGCCCAACTATATTTTCCATATGTCCTTTGGCAATTTCTCTGAGCTTAAACATTCCTTTAATACTGATTTTTCCTGTTGCCAGAAAATATTCTATCAGATGATCGACATCTATGAGTACGACCGAGATTCCAACCACCCATGCACTGTTACCGATGACCGGCATCAATAAAAGGCCGGCTACGACCCCCTGAATGGTATGTTCTTTTGGATGGCTCATTGATATTATACGGATATGGCCTAGTCACTAGGCCCTATACATGTAATTGATGAATCCGGCAAGCGTTTGGATTGACCTTCGAAATACGCCAGGTTTGAACGAGTTGATGAAATATCTGAATAGTATTCTAGGTTTCATATAAAACCTCAAATACAACTTCTTCTGGACTTGTTTAAGTAGTTCTTCTGTGAGACCGAACGGGACAAATGTAGGTTCCGTATGAAAGGCAATTTTTGTGTTCTCATCATAATGCCCGTAATCAGGCCACTTTTTCCATGAGACGGTTCCGGGCAGAGGTGTGTAAAAGGTGACCTGGAGATCGGTCAAATGTGCCCTGTTTATGAAATTTAAAGTTTCGGCCAGTGTTTTTTCCGTTTCGTTAAAACATCCGATCATGAAGAGTCCCATCACTTCCATACCGACTTCTTTGCATCGTATTGTCGCTTCAAGGTTCTGTTCAACCGTGGTTCTTTTTTTGATCGTATCCAGTATCTTCTGGGATCCACTCTCCAGACCGAAACCGATCTGCCAGCAGCCGGCCTTTTTCATTTCGAGCAAAATCGCTCTATCCACAAAATCCACCCTTGAATTACACGACCAGGGAATATTGAATCCCGAACGTTGCAAGAGGGAGCAAAATTCAATGACATTCTCCTTCTTGGCGGTGAACATATCATCTTGAATGTAGAGTTCCCGGATTCCAAAATTACGATATAAATCATCGACCATCTTCATCATATAGGCTGCGCTATTACACCGGAACCTGTTACCCAAACCTCTAGGATTACAGAAATTACATGTGCCCGGACATCCACGAGAGGTGATAATCGACATCCCTTCCTCCCGTTTTTTTACCTTGCTGCCAGTTAATCGGTAGTGCTGCTTTAATTCCGGCAATAAATCCCAGGACGGTAGCGGAAGCGTGTCCAGGTTCTCGATCGGTTTTCTTTTTTCCGTTTTAACGATGTTTCCGTTTTCATTATAGATAATACCGTTAACCCTCTTCAGATCTCCTTGTTCCCGAAAACACTCATAGATTTCTACGATTGTCCGTTCACCCTCTCCGATTACGCCGAGATCGAACTCCTCATGCTTCTCTATAAAGTGCTCACCATAAAAAGTTGGGTGGGGACCACCAGCGATTATGAGCGGTTTCTTCCCCGATTTTCCCAAGAACTGCAACACGACCTGGCTTGAAACATCCAGATTCGATGTAAACAGGCTCATCCCGAGAATGTCTGGGTCATGTTCAATGATCCCGTCAACCGTTTCTTCCACGTTCATATTCAACGCTCTCGAATCCATTATGGCGACATCGAGATCATCTGTGCTTTCCCTCAGGCATGAAGCCATTTGGCAAAGACCTTGTGGAGGGACGTTGCTGGTCACCTTCTCCATACTGCCATAGACGTTTCCCATCATGATTGGAGGGTTTACGAAAAGTATTTTTTTTGTCATCAGTTAGAGTCCTAACGTTCCTTTTTTTATCAGGCGACCTATCGCTTTACAGTCGAATTCCTGTTCTATTATCCTTGGCAAACCCTGCAACCCGATACGTCCATTTTCAGATAAGCCAACAGGATTCTGAATCGGTTTCTACTGAACGAGGATGGAATGCCTACATCGGCACACCCAGTTCTTTCATGACGCCAATAAACTTCGAGTTCCCGGGATCGAACCCAATCAATGGTTTTACATATTTCGTTTGGATGGATGCCCACTCCTCATCGCTGGCACGAATTATGTTATCCAGCAGTTGCTTGAATTTATTCTCGTCGTAGCGATTTACCCAAAACGGACCGGCGTCGGGAAAATTGGCTGGCCATCCGAATCGGTAACCCGGATTTTCATCAAGACTGCCACCGACACAAAAAGCAACACATTTCTTATTTCTTGAAAGTGCTTCATATCCAAGCGTTGAAAACAGAAAGACGATAATTCCGGCCGATACCATATGTTCATAGCTGCTGAACAGTTTGGTTCGGGCCTTGAACTCCCAATCGCCAACGCCAAGCGCTTCTCTATAAAAATCATATTCTTCCAGGCTTAATTTACCCATGTGGTTGCCACAAATCTGCAATCTTAGACCCTTTTCATTACAGTAGCGATTTAAGAATCTGACCAGATCCTTTTCAACCTGATGCTTTTTATCAAAAGAGAAGTTATCTTCAATTTCATCGGAAAACAGCCGCTTTTTTGGCTTCGGGCGGAATTGAGAGATGAAAAGCACTGATTTTTCTTCGGCTATTTTTTCCGGAGGTTTATAATGATTGTTTCTGAACGATCCTATCACCACAGGATTGCCACTGACATACTCCCGATATTTATTTGCGATATGGGAGCCGAATACGAACATGTAATCCACATGATATTTCCTACCGTTTGAACAATTCAGACACTCAAAAATATCCCCATATCCCCCCCTTATTCCATTTTGGACAAATATGGTTTTAACCTTATCATTGCGATGCTTGATGGAATAGAATTTCTCGTCATTGTCGATGAGGGTAACGACCACACGGGGAGATACGGCTTTAATATACTCGTCCAGATACCTGTGCGATTTTTTTTTGTATACATACCTTCGAATTAAATACATCATCAGTACAGGCATGTTTAATGTTTCATTGCGCACATCCATGATCGAAACGGAAGATCTGCGAAAATATGGTAAAAGAACGTCGGATCCGGCTCTATCATAGATCAAGACGTCACTTTTCTTGGGTCCTCTCCAGATCTTTTGGGTGCCCAGCAGGAATTTAGCCCTTTTAATCAGGCCTCTGATCATTAGACTCACCAGTTCAATACCGACTAATAAATCGATCGCCTACGATTGAAAGGGGTTTGATATTGGCTAATCGATCGCATGGAATTCTGCGATGAAATGTGAACTCCAGATTAATGAGATAGGAAGATGGGCCAAAGGCAGAAGTGCCTCAGATAGCTTCTTTAGTATGATGTTTGCATCCTGATCATGAGCATTTGCAGAAAAAAAATGTGGCTGTATCCCGTATAGATTTTCCAGTTTCAATCCATACCGTTTTGCTGTTGATTTAATTTCTTCCGGTGTGTGCTGTCGTCCCTCTATCTTATGCAGAACCTCCTTCAACTTCTCACTATTGGCAGAATGTTCCGACCTGGGGATATCTTTGTCTTTGATTACCATCAAAATATCCCTTAGTTTTTCGACCACTTGCAGCAACTCCGGTAATTTTATGCTGGTATCAATAGAAAAAAGTTCGGTGATTATTTTGGCCAGGCTGCCGCCTTCAAGTTCCGCATATCTTTTGGATGAGCCGGCGAACACATTGAACAGCCGATTTCGGCAGCTGATAATCATCATACCCGATTGTGACAGAATGCTTCTGGCTGCTGAAAAAAAGGTATCATCATCAAGATAGTACATGACGCCGAGCGATGTCACGATATCGAACCTTTTTCCATTCACCGCTTTTGCGACATCCTCAATATCACTGTGTATAAACGCCAGATTTTCATCGGGATGAGGATTCTTTTCCGTAGCCAATGATATCATGCTACGGGATCGATCTACCCCTGTAACACGGTATCCCTGTGCTGCCAATTTCATGCATAGTGATCCATCGCCACACCCCAGGTCGCAAATGGAAAAATCACCAGGATTTTCACGCTTGATGTATGATCCCAGTATCGAGCGAACCCGGTCAATGCGTTGCTCTCCGATGGGGATCAGGCCTGCAGATGAATCGTATGCATCGTCGACCCATTCCTTCGCACGGTCCTCGAAATATTTTATGGTAGCCTCTTTCCTTGTTTCGTTCATCTTTTCTATCCCATCGTATCCGAGGGGGAAGGATCGTTATCGGAACCCGTCAACCGGGCATTGTCAACGCAATATCGATCCATGTTTTCAACCCGTCCATGGCTTTTCGGTTCCCCTGCAAATTTGCCCTGCCCCGGCCATCTTCACGCTGTCTTTCCTAAAAGAAAGGCGGCCACCCTATCAAGAACCTTTTCGGAATTTTCAAAGAATTCTTCAGTCCTCAATGTTAAAACATTCCTACTTCCCTCATCGCCGAACATCGAGGAAAGTCTTTTTGAGTGCGTGTTGAAAAAATTTGAATACACCATCCCTCTCTGGTAATCATCAAGCTGAAGGAATTGTTCAAAGTCGTTGCTGTCGACCCACCACGGCATATAATAGGTGCACCCCTGGTAGATAAATTCAGAAAATGGCTGATTATTAATCGGTTTTTTCAATTGATCATCACCATACCAGTTTTTTCCCGAGATTTCAGCTGCAAGTGCTTCTGGAGACCTCACCAGGTCGATAACTTTGATTCTTTTAATTGCCTCTAAAAAGAAGGATATAAATGGTGTTACCTCAGGCAATCCAACGACGAGTGTCACATCATTCTTGTTGACATGCTCGACAACATCCTGTCGGCTTGAGATATCGACCAAACGCCGAAGCACGTGCTCTACAGATTTGAATTTCCAGATGGTACTCATATCTCCGGGCCTGAAATTCGACCGCCGGTACAATACGACATCGTTGCATAGCTCATCAAAATATGATGCGATCAGAGCCTTGCCTAAGGATGCATCGCACAGACCCATGTGTACGATAATCGGCAGGAACATCGGCAACCACGGTTCATCAAGGAATTCGAAATGATCCTGTTGGGCTATGCTTTTGGACAGTGTGGTCTTGCCAGTCCTGCAAGCACCTGAAACAATGAGTATTCTACATGAAGGCTGTCTGAAAAAACTGATTGACATATGCTGTCCTGCTGATTGTATGTTAAAGAATACGAACGAATGCAAATTGCCAAAAGAACTATGGGATCAAACAGTCGCGCAACCCATTTGTTCGCTTGGCATCCCACATGGCCAGATCGAACTTCTCCTCATATAAGCAGTTTCTGGATTGCACGAGCCCATCCCCTATGAAATTGAAAAGGTGCGCCGTTGCCACTGCATCCACCATATCGATTTTCAATCCCTGGGATAAATGGTTATGGTTACCGGCTCCTCCGGCAATGATCACCGGGATGGGAAACGTTTCTGGTAACGAATCCAGCAATTCAAGCTTGTATCCCTGTCCCGTACCATCCCTGTCGATTGAATTCAGGTATAGTTCCCCTATGGGCATTTCAGCTATCAATTCCAGCCATGGCTGCAGGTTATCCGCCGCTTTTTTGGTGCCATTATCCGTCCAAACCGTGAACTGTCCTTCAACCTCCTTTACGTCCACCGCCGCGATGACACACTGTTCCCCAAACTCCGATGCAATCTCTTGTATGATTTGAGGGTTCTCGCCGATCAGGGTATTGACAACGACCTTATCCGCACCCGATCTCAACAATGTTTGTGCGTGCGCTAAGGTCCGGATTCCTCCTCCAGCAGCTATCGGCGTAAAACAGCCTTCGGTTAATATGCGCAAATGCTCGCGAAATTTCTCCTGGTCATACGCGTCTCTGCTGACATCCAGGACAATGAGTTCATCGATGGAAAAGCTGATTTGCGAAAAATTATAGTTTTTCTGTAGCCACTTAATATCTCCCACTTTTTGTAGTCGGAAATTCCGGCTCAGCATAAAAAAACCCCTGTCGTACAGCAGGGTGAAAATGATTCTTTTTTTCAGCATGATATTTTTGACCTCATAAAATTGCGTAGCAGTATCAGACCGTTGGTCTGGCTTTTCTCAGGATGGAATTGTGTTCCATAGATGTTGCCGGTTTCAAATGCAGCCAGAAAATCGCTTCCATATCTACACAATGCGTAGGGTCCATCGAAGTTGTCCAGAAGCATTCGATACGAATGTACGAAATAAAAATCCGGGTTTTCGGTTAAACCTTCAAATAACCCGCTTTGTTCCTGGTATCTGATCTCATTGAATCCAACGTGCGGGATTTTCATTCCACCAAGTTCCTCCGGTGTAAAACGCTCCACCCGGTTGGACAGCAATCCCAGTCCTTCGGCCCCGCCGTCCTCGGTGCCGTATGACCCCATCAGTTGCATGCCAAGGCAGATTCCCAATATTTTCGAATTCCCGGAGGCAACGGCATTGCCGATCGCTTCATCTATTCCGCGGTTTCTCAGCGCTTCCGCGCCCTTTCTGAATGAACCGACACCGGGCAAGACCAAAATTTCGGATTTCTCCAAAACTTCCGGATCAGAAACAAGATCGACTTCAGCGCCAAGGTATTTAAATGCACTCATTACGGACCACACATTGCCCATTCCGTAATCAATAACAGCAACTTTCGACGAACTCATTGGCGACACCTAAAATATGATTTTGTATTAGTGGAATAAAGTCTGAAATATTGCAGACACGTCAATGTGAAAAAGCGGAACGATCAATTTCCTTTAATAGGGGCAGGCGCGAATCATGATAGAACAAAAGTAGGTTCCCATCTGCCATCACATTTTTCGAATAAATCCTTGTTTGCCCATCTATCCAATACAGCATCGAACTCTTCAAGCGTCATTCGGTAGTATTCAAGATAAGTATCAATAAATTCCTCCGGGTAATGGCCATCATATACACGCACCAAGTTCAATGCTTGCATGCGGGTCATGGCCCCTCTTCTGATTTCGATGCCGGCATCCTGGGTGGCTCTTCCAAAGCCAAATTTTAAATACATCAGGTAGGTATGAAGCGCATAAAAAGCCTGGTCGGTCTGTGCAAAGTTGGTGAAGGTTCCACTGCTGCTCTCTTCGGACTCTGAGAGCCCGTAATGCTCTTTGCCGACCAGGTAGTTTCGATAAGGATCCCAGGCTTCGAAATAACCCCAATGTGTTAAAAATAATTCACGACCCTGGATGTCACTCTTCGAAGGAAATCTCCAATAGTAAAGTTCCTGATCCGTATAAGGGATTTTGTCCATCACCTTTTCATAGCCACCTTCAAAATAGGCGCGTTTCATATATTCCAATCCAAAAAGGCTGACGTTCTTGTTTTCTGTCGATCCCCCATACTCAATCTCACCATCTTCTCCGTAAAAAATGAGACTGATATTGTGCGCCAAAGCGACCCGTATAACTGTGGAAAAAATAGAGACCAGCCATCCAAAATATGGTGATCCCATTTCAACAAATCCGGCTTTATTGATCTCGCGCATGATTTCACTGTTCGGAGACACCAGGACATGGTCATACCCTTTTTCAATAAACAGTTCGAGGTTACGGTTTCCCACTTCTAGTGAAAGCGGCGGTCTGACCGTCACAGTAAGGGGTAGCATGCCATGCTTGTTTTTTAAATTGTAAGCGACATAAGACCCGTCTTTACCGCCGCTGACGGGTACGACACAATCAAATCCGCCCGTTTTGGATCGGTATTTGTCCAATATGCGTTTCAACTCATCCTGTCGTTCGTCCCAGTTCAGTTTGGGTTTTTCTTCCATCCATTGGCAGGCATTACACCAGCCGCGCTCATCAAACTCAATGCGGGGCCGGGTCGACATATTCAAACAATTCTTACACCAAAACACATCAGGCATTTAAGTATTCCTTCTCTGAATTTACCAAATTGACCACCCCCCATCTACCAGCAGATTCTGTCCCGTAGTATAAATAGAAAGATCACTGGCAAGATATGCGGTAACACCTTTAAAATCTTCTTCGACAGCCATTCGCCGTAACGGCGTGCGTGCAATGTATCTGTCAACGAATTTTTGGGGTTGGTTGCGGTATACGCCTCCGGGTGAGATGGTGTTTACCCGGACACTTGGCGCCAGCGTGGTAGCCAGCCATCTCGTCAATTGTATCAAACCACCTTTGGATACCGAATAAGCAGCCGGATTACCCATGTCCGTTCCCGCGTATAGAGAATAGTCCGGTCCGTTTACCCCGTATATCGAGGCCACATTGATTATCGACCCTTTCCCGCTTGCCCTTAGCAAGGAAACGAGCCCCTGTGACAATTCAAAAGCCGCAGTGATGTTGACTTCCAGGGCACGCCGCCATGTATCGATGCTCTGACCGGTGAAATCGCAGGTCCAGCCGTCGAGTCCGGAGGTCGCAACGAATGCCGCATTGTTGATCAAAATATCGAGTCCGGTTTTCATGTCCAATACATCGGAAACCAGTTTTCGACGTTGACCGCCATCCTCTAGATTGCAGTTGATATATGCGATTTCAGCATTCTCATGTATAACATCCTTCAAAAGTGCCGACAGGGTGGAAAAGTCAGCGCCGGGAAGATCCACTAAAATGAGATGGCCGCCAAGTTCAGCGATTGTTAATGCCATTTGTCGCCCGATGCCACCGGCAGCCCCTGTAATCAAAGCTCGCCTGCCTGCCAGGTTCATTAGATTTTTAACGGTGGTCATCTCTTCTTTTTTCCACTCATTTCGGCAGCCAGGAATTCAGCAATTTTGAAATCGAGGGCGGTATCTATGTCGACGGCACGCTCAGGATCGATATATACACCGCGTACCCTGCCTTCAAAAATTCCGTTGCACTCTTTCACAAATTCCGGCCGAGCTACATATGCGACAGTCGTCATATCATAAACCACAGGCGCTTCCTGTCTCCTTGTCACGTGTTCTCGGGGCGGAATAACCAGGGAGCAATATCCATCTTGCTGCTTGACGATCATGTTGAAATGTGGATTTCTGTTCGCATCACTGTATGTAACAACTACATCCACATCTCCTCGTTCATACTCATCAATGCAGTTATCGATATCCTGAACGTTTCTAAGGGGCGCCGTCGCAGGAATCACCACCAAACCGTCTACATGTTCATAGGGGTCAGCCGATAAAAAATCCAGAGCGTGTCGCCAGACCAACCATTCAGGAGATTGGTCCTGAGCCAGTTCGGCAGGTCGAATGAACGGCACTTCACCCCCCCATTTTCTCGAAACCTGTGCGATTTCATCGGAATCAGTGGATATAATCACTCGCGAAATCCGTTCCACATGCCTGGCAATCCGAATGGCCCATCCGACGAGTGGGATTCCTCCCAAGGGACGTATGTTTTTCCCGACCAAGCCTTTTGATCCGCCTCTCACGCAAATTAGTGCAACATATCTCATATAAGACACTTATGCTTTCTGGCTTTTATACCTTTATTCTGGCACCATCCCGGCTTGATGACAAATTAGCGGCTTCAATCACCCGAACCACTTTAAGCCCTTCCTCTGCAGTAATGCTAGGCGTTTCATCATTTTGAAGACAATCGATAAAATGCTGGATCTCCTTTTGGTATGTGTAATTCCGTTCGGGTTTGTGGGAAAAGAGGACAATCCATTTACGCTCCATCTCGGTATAAATCTCTACATTCCCGGCTATTCCGTCCCATCTAAGGGTGCCACGCTCACCGATTACAGTACATCGTCTTGTAGCGTCATGCCGGACAAAATCCAGGTCTAGTGCGGCAATAAGAGGTTTCTCTTCCGGAGTCTACCGGAAACCGAGAAAAAGGTGCGCCGTATCTTCAACGTCTATCTCAAGGGCACTCTGCTTTGTCAGTGTCGCATTGACCCAGGCAACATCTCCGAATACCCACTGCAAATAATCCACCTCATGGCTCAATTCAAGAAGTACGCCACCGCCCAGTGCCTTCTGTGCTGAGACACTTTTCCGGTAATCTGTACCAGGTCGCCATGAGTCAAGGTTTTGGCCGACCTCGGCTCGAACTGACAACGGAATCCCAATGATTTTATCCCTAATTAATTTCCTGAATTGAAGGAGGCTTGGCAGAAAACGAAGATTGTACCCGACCATCACCTGAGAGCCTGAATTACTGCTGCAGCGTATTAACTCCTTTATATCGGCCGATACGGAAGATAATGGTTTTTCTACCAGCAGATGAATGCCTGCCTTTGCAAGTGGAACGGCAATTGACATATGATGGGATGCGGGATTCGCCACCACGGCGATATCGGGACGCTGATTGATCGCCTCTTCGACCGAAAACACACACTTGGAGACACCGAGTGACGGATCCAGAACGGTTTGATTACGCTGGTGTTTAAGAACAACTAATCTAGCGGAGGGGAACTGCCGGCGTACTATTGTTGCGTGCCGTTTCCCAATACTCCCAAATCCAGCAATCAGTATACAGCCCGGTTTCCCGAATCCTGACACTCTTCCACATCCTTTTCCGCCCGCTCAAACTCTTCGATTCTCCCAATATCCAGCCAGGGTTCATGTATGGGATATGCCACAATACGTTTGCCATCCTCATGTAGCCGTTCAAATAATGTCGGCATGTCGCAGGGTTCACCTTTTTTCAACACATACAACGCTTCGGGAGACAAGGTATAAATGCCGGCATTGATATGGGTACGAGCGACCGGTTTTTCTTCGAAGCCAACGATATCAACCCCCCGTATCTGTACGACTCCAAAGGGATGCTGCCATTCGTGCAATTGGACAGCCATCGTTGCCCAGGCTTCATATCGATTGTGGAAATCCACCAATTCACCATAATGAATATCCGTAATCACATCGCCATTGGATATCACCAAAGGCTGTTTCGGTTTTTGTTTGAGAAGGCTGAGGGCGCCAGCGGTGCCCAATGGCGTTTTCTCTTTGATGTAATCAATTCGAACCTGCCATCGGCTACCATCGCCAAAATACTCTTCAATCATTTGGCCCATATAATGGGTCGATAGAATGAAATGAAGAAAGCCAGAAGCCCTTGCACGCTCTATAATGTGCTCCAGCATCGGCCTTCCGGCCAATGGCAGCAAGGGTTTGGGACAATTCTCCGTATGCGGTCTCAGGCGTGTCCCTTTTCCACCTGCCATGATCACCATGACATTTTGCCGTGACTCGGTCTCCGTCAGTTCATCCCATACATGCAAACCAACGACCCGTTTTTCAGTATCGACAATCGGCAGCTGCAATATTTTATTGGCCTGCATCAGCTGAAGAACCGAATTTCGTCCCATTTGCGGCGGTACAACAAATGCATCCCGATGAATGATGCTGTCGATTTTGCTCGTCAGATCGACACCCTGAAGAAGACCCCGGCGGATGTCTCCATCGGTCAAGGTTCCAATCAAACAACCCTCTCTGGATATCACGAGGGCGATCTGCAAAGAGGATTCATTCAGGCATTGAACGGCCTCCTGCACAGTTGCATCCTCGGCCAGCAACGCTTTCCGCCATGTATGCTCAGCTAATGTATTCATTTGTAGAGGATCTCTTCCGTGAACGGTATATCATAAAAAGTTTTTTTCAACAGCTTACCCATCGAGCAACTGCTTAGAATATTGACGATTTTTTTACTGGCGCCACCATCGCCGTAAGGATTTGTCACCTGTTTGAGGCTCTCTTTGAAAGGGAGGGAATATAGCTTTTCAAGAGCGGAGGCGATCTCGGAACAAGTCGGCTCACAATTTATGATACTTTTCGCTTTCAGTCGGCCCTTCTGGCGATCACCGATATTGATTGTACCCTTATTAAAAGAAGGCACTTCGAGAATCCCGCTGGAACTGTTTCCCACCACCCCGTCTACGTGTTGGATGCAGGAGAGATAGCGTATTTGGCCCAGCGAGATATGCGCACAGGCATTTGGGCGGAGACCTACAAATTCTTCGATCATGCGGAAAAGCTTCCGTCCGTCAGTGTCGGCATTGGGCATGGTAAAAATAAGGTGCGTATCGTTTAGGTTGTCCAAGGCGGCAAGAAGTTCCGATAGCTGGGTTTCAGATGTCGATAGCTCCATCGTTACAGGGTGGAAGGTAATCAACAGGTTCTTTGGGCCGAGTTGAAAATCCAGGGCGGTTTCAAGTTCCTCTCGTCCCATCAAACGCATTCGCTTGATATTGTCGATTCCCAATCCTCCAACCAGAAAAACCCGATCAGGGTTTTCTCCCAATTGTATTACGCGATTCCGATAGGCTTCTGCAGCCACAAAATGGAGGTGGGACATCTTAGTTATGGAATGCCGGATGGACTCATCGAAGGCACCTTCTGTGGTTTCCCCGCCATGAAGGTGCGCAACCGGAATACGTGCCACCAATGCGGCAGAGACTGCTGCCAGGATTTCAAACCTATCGCCAAGTACAACGATCAGGTCTGGCTTCAACTCATAAAAGAGATCGGAAAATCCGATTACCCCGATCCCAATCGATTTTCCCACGCCGACAGGAGTATCTGAGCTGAGCAGCATTTCAACCTTCCCATCAATTCTAAAGCCGTCCTTTTCTATTTCCCTGAATGTCAGGCCGAACTCAGGTGAAAGGTGCATCCCGGTAGCGATAACATGCAGCTTAAGATCCGTGGAATCCAGAATTCCCTGCATCACCAACCGAAGCAGACCGTAATCCGCCCGTGAACCGGTTATGACAGCGATTCTTCGTTTCATAACTCTATGAAGTCGTCCGGTTGCAAGTCTCTTGGCGCACTCAGCTCCATTACATCATCCCAGCACATGGGGGATATTCCAGTTCCCGGCCTTTTGACCGTCACGTTATCTTTAGTGTACTTCTCTCCTGCTCGAATCGGTCTGGCTGCTACCAGCGATTTACGAACAATGGCTTTGTTATCAGTTTCACTTGGGCTTGGTTTTTTAATTCCGTTACCTAACGCCATTTCTATATTTCGGATGGCACTCACCATCGCTGCAAGTTCACCGGGTTCCAGGCTCGCCCGGTGGTCAGGTCCAGGCAAGAGCCGATCCAGAGTAAAATGCTTCTCGATTATACTGGCTCCCAGTGCAACAGCGGCGACCGGCACCTCAATCCCGACTGTATGGTCTGAGTATCCGACTTTCACGCCGAAGGTTTTTTTTATCGTAGACAAGGCATGCAGGTTCACATCTTCCATGGGAGTCGGATAGGCCGTATTACAGTGCAGCACCGTTAGATATTCCCGTGGAGTTCCTGAAGTATCGAGAACCTCCAGCGCTCTTCCGATTTCATCCAGAGTGGCCATTCCTGTCGAAAGGATAACGGGTTTTCCCAATTGACCGACATGCCGTAAATAGGGTAGATTGGTAATCTCCCCGGAAGGAATTTTAATGCGATCGATGCCCATGGCCACCAGCATGTCCACGCTTTCTGTATCAAAACCTGTGGATAAAAACTCCAAATTTCTCTTGCCGCAATGATCGATCAGGATCTGATGCATCTCAGAAGTCAGTTCCAGCCGGTGAAGCATGTCATGCTGCGTTTCCCGGCTGCGTGTGCCGTGGTATTGGTACTCAGCTTTCGGTGCATGTCTTGTAGCGAGTCGATCCGCAATAAAGGTTTGGAATTTTATGACGTCTGCACCGGCTTCGGCGGCAACGTCGATCAACTGCTTTGCCAAATCGATATCCCCGTTATGGTTTACCCCGGCTTCAGCAATGACGATGATGCCTTTCAATTTAACCGATCCCCTATTTTGATCGTTCCCTGGTAGTGGTAGTCGACAAGCTCGATGGTTGTATCCAGTGTTTTGACGATGATGCCGCTGGCTGACTTGCCAACAACTTGCCCCGGTATGCACCGGTACCGCGGCGCTTCCGGAATAAGCCTTGCTTCGGCGATGCTCACTTCCCGCCCCCCCAGGAAAGATCTTGCCATGGGGCCCGGTGGGCAGAGTGCACGAATGAAATTGTAAATCTCCCGGCTGGTCTGGTTCCATTCAAGAATTTCATCCCCCATCATTCGTCTGCCGTAGTAGGTTCCCACCGGGTGAACATCCACCTGTTTTATAGTTTTCACACTGCCGGATTCAATGGTTTTGATCGCATTATACAACAGATCGCCACACCCTGTATAAGCCTTTTCCAACAGGGTGGCATAATTGTCCTTATCGAAAATAGGATGACATTCCTGGGCGATGATGTCGCCGGTATCGATACCTTTGTCGATGTAGTGGACAGTGATACCAAACTCTTTTTCATCATTGATAAGCACCCAGTTCAGTACGTTCCGACCGCGGTAAAAGGGTAGCTTTCCTGCGTGGCAGTTAATTGTCTTGAGAGGAGGGATGGAAAGGATATCCGCTTTGAAAATTTGATCGAAACTCATGGATACGAAAAGATCGCATTTGAGGCCTCGCACCGTGGACAAAAAGTCCGGTGAATTAATATTCGGGTGATTCAAAATCGGCACGTCTGCATCTCTTGCCATATTGCATAGATCAAGGTCTGGCGTGTCGTGGCGCGGGCAGACAAAACGTATCTGGATCTCGCTATCGGCTTCGATGCGTTTAAAGGCGTTTATCGCCCACGGACCGTCACCAAAATAGCCTAACGAGATCATTTTGTTATTCCTCCCAGCTTGGCACTGCTCGGTATGTTAATATGGCGCGCCTCGACATCTTTTGCAACGTCCAGCCCCATTCGTGGACAATTCTCATACATTGGTAACCGGTGCAGCGCCTTCCAGACCGGACGCGTCATCAGCCCTTCATCGTTGGAGATACGCAATATTAGATCTCTCTGGATGGTGTCCGAATGTTCCAGGCACAGCGTCTGTAGCCAATAGTTGCTGGTGCAGTGCGCCGGTTCCGCGACCAATCGAACGCCTGAAACATTCTTAAAGGCCGCCTTGTATTTTTTGAAAAGATTTCTTTTTGCCTTCAGCAGGCGTGGCAATTGCTCCAGTTGAGCGCAACCCAGAGCAGCATTGAGATTGGGGAGTCGATAATTATAACCGACCTCATTGTGTTCGTAGATCCAGCGATGCGGAACTTTCGAAGTTGTGGTGAGATGCCTGGCACGCTTTGCCAGCTCCCTGTCATTTGTCAGAATTGCTCCGCCCCCACCGGTAGTGATTATTTTGTTTCCATTGAAACTCAGTATGCCAGCCAGGCCGAAGGTCCCGGTATGCCGGCCCTGGAAAAAACTGCCAAGGGATTCGGCGGCATCCTCAATAAGGACGAGACCAAACCGCCGGGCGATCGAAATGAGTGCGTTCAGGTCGGATGGATGCCCGAATGTGTGCATGGGCACGATGGCCCGGATAACATTGCCGGTTGTCCGGTTTATTCGCTTTCCGTTCCGAAAAGTTGTCATACCTGCCAGATATTCGTCAAGCTTAACCGCATCCATACCCATTGTTCGCGCATCGATCTCAACAAAATGCGGAATCGCCCCGCAGTAGGAAACGGCATTTGCCGTTGCTACGAATGTAAGTGCCGGTATCAGAACCTCATCCCCCGGTTCGACACCCCCAAGTTTAAGCGCAATATGCAGTGCAGCGGTTCCATTGACGACAGCCACGGCGAATCCGGCGCCGGTGTAGGCGGCGAGATCCGCTTCGAAGCGATCGACATAACGGCCGACTGAAGAGACAAAAGTCGAATCCAGGCATTCTTTAAGATAACGCCATTCATTCCCATTAAATTCCGGTTCGTGGAGCGCCGCCGAACTTGGTCCGGAAACGGTTCGAATCGCTTTAACGACTTGTCTGCCCAGTGATAGGGATATTGCTTCTCCGCTCATATATTGTAGATTCCGGATTTATAACCGGACAGATTTTCCGGTTTGCGAAACCATGATATCGTTTCGGCCAGTCCTTGTCGGAATCCGTCGATGCCCCCAAACGACGGCTGCCAGGCCAACAATTCAGATGCCTTTTCATTGGAAGCCCTTAGTCTCTCCACTTCGCTTTTCTGTGGTCGCAATCGTTGTCGATCGGTTGAGATATCGATTTCCACACTCATGATGTCTGCGATCATTTGAGCCGTATCGCCTATGGATACTTCAAAGTTGCTACCGATATTGATCGTTTCTCCAACACTCCGGTCGGATTCCAATGCCGCGATAAAACCATTTGCCGTATCCGTTACATATGTAAAATCTCTGGTAGGATCCAGCGCACCCAAACGAATGGCCTGGCAGCCTTGTATCAGTTGTGTGATAATGGTGGGGATCACAGCACGCGCCGATTGACGCGGGCCATATGTATTAAATGGTCGTAATATGGCCACGGGTGTATTAAACGAACTATAAAAAGAATAGGCGATCTGATCCGCGCCTATTTTGGATGCTGCGTACGGTGATTGCCCCTGTAAGGGATGGTCCTCCGTTATGGGCACAAACTTGGCCGTTCCATATACCTCGCTGGTTGACGTGTGAACGACTCTGTCGACTTCAAATTCCCGTGCAGCCTGGAGCACATTCAAAGTCCCCTTGATATTGGTGTCCACGTAGGTATCTGGAGAATGGTATGAAAAGGGAATGGCGATGAGGGCCGCCAAATGGAGGACGGCTTCGCAACTCTTCATGGCCATCTTGACTCCGTGGGGATCGCGGATATCCCCGGAAAAAACTTCAAATTGACCGTTGATGTCATCGCTGCATTGATCCAGCCACCCCCATGAATTGAAGGAGTTGTAGAGAACAAAAGCCCTGACATCATACCCTTTTCGAACAAGCGCCTCTGTCAGGTGCGACCCAATGAAACCCTCAGCGCCAGTGACTAGAATTTTATTTCTCATGGTAAGGATTTTCTAATGGCATCTGCCAGATTGTAGATTAAAGTCTCCCGTGGAATTTTAGAAGCGCTAGCCGACATTTCAGAATTGGATGAAACGATCATGCTGCACTGAAATTCGGATAAAAAGTCCTGCACGTCCTTTTCAACCCGGGTTTTATTTTTTTTTGACAGAACCCGGAAAGCCTCCGCACATTCCTCTCTTCCCGAGACGACAAAGGAACTTTCGCAGTCGTTGTGCCAGACGCGGCCAAAGGTAATTCCAGGTTTGCCGTCGAGCATTCCCTCCCAGACGGTCGATCCTGTACAGGTAGCAGTCATCCTGCAGTGTGCGATGAGCGCCTCTGCGTCATATTCCGGATGGACCAGGTCAACATTCGGTATGGATCGAATCATTTTGTAGTCTTCTATGGATCGATAGTGGGTCATCCGGACATCCGGGTGGGGAGAAATTTGCCTGGGATGCTCCTTGACATAAATTCTCCACCCTGCTGGAAGCGAATCGGCAAGGATTCGAAGGGCAAGGTATTGGTGTGTAAAATCTTCAGCTTCAGGATCCGTGGACCTTTCCGGCTGAAAATGCAATGCAAAATAGATAAATGGAACAGACATGCTGACCGTATCGCAATTGGCCAGTAACCAGCGCCTCAAAGCCAGGACCTTGATTTTTTGCAGGTTCAGGAAGAGAAAAAAACGGCCAGGTGCCAGCCGAGCGTATCCGACCCTGTATTTCCTGCAGGATTTTAAAAAAAATACAACCAGCCATGGATATGCAGCAATAAATTCCATAATGATTGACGAAAAGATGCTGTTTTTCAACCGTTGGTTCACAGACTTCGACCAACCCAGCCAAAAAGAGGCATTACCTTTTTTCGGAATCTCGATGTCACCCACAAACTGTTCATTTTCATCAAAGCGGATGATCTTCCCAAACGCTTTTCTAAAGTCGCTATCTAAAATCACCCGGTCATTGAGCAAAGTTCTTTTCACTATTCTCGTTTCGATCTTCAAATAGCGGGCGACGAAAAAGATAGCGATATCCCATGGGACATGGGGGGCGGCATCAAAGATCACGGCCTCGATATTCCGGTTTTTCCGGAAATAGGACAATATATAGGACAGCAGTTCGTTGAAGAATGTTTCCTGGCTCCTAACCGGAATCGGTGTTAAGAACACACGATCGAGTGTTCTCGAAAAATAGGTCCTGCACTCGGAAAAAGCCTGAAATTCCCGCGCTGTCAAAAGCGCGGGGCGACAGCCCTTGAAGGCTTTTGCGATGGTTCGTTCGCGATGCAGTAATGTGGAATCAATCGATTCAAATCCACCTTCCGGGAAATGGTTTAATCTCAACCCGGCAGACACCGAAATAATGTTATAGCCATGCCGGTTCTGCAATCGTTTTAAAACTTCTATGAAGAACGGATCTTTGTCGAAATTGACAAACATCATTTTTTTTAAATGATTCATTATAGCTCGCTTAAAACAGCCGATTTAGTGAAATGGATCAGTCTGAGCCGAGATATTTTTTTCCCCAGGACGTAAAGGGGCGCATGACACCCTCCAGGCCGGCAGCCAGATCACCACGGGCAGATCCACCGCGCATATAATCGACAACAAGGAAGGATATGAAATCGTCACCGCTGCAATAGTTGTATTTTCTCCCCTTCGCACCAAAAAAAGATAGTCCGATCACATACTCGCCTTCTGACAAGAGATTCCGGGGAATGGTGGTATATGTGACATATCTCCCGGCTTGATCGTGAATGACATTCGTCTGCTCAAAGGCCGGAAAGGCACAAACGCCCTGGGTATAAAACCGGGCCATGGAACGAAACGACAAGCCCTCCACCGCCACATGGTATTCTATTCTCAAACGGAATGGTTTCTCGATATCCACAGTTCCTACCGCATTGCCATCCATGTCCGTAATGGAAACAGACAGCAATTTGAACCCATTGTCTCCGGGTGCCTCGTCAAGGGGCCATTCCCTGAGTGCCGTACTTTGCAAACTTGCCTGCATATATTGTTTGACAACCTCATCTGCACTCCCTCGGCACACTATATTTCCATGGTCCAGCAAAAAGGCCCGGCCGCACAGGCGACTGACCACGGGCATATTATGGGATACGAAGAGAACGGTTCTACCCCCTTTGCTGATGTCATGCATTTTCCCCATGCATTTTTTCTGGTACTCCATATCTCCAACCGCCAGGACTTCATCCACCAGCAGGATTTCAGGTTCTAAATGGGCTGCCACGGCAAAAGCCAACCGAACATGCATGCCATTTGAGTACCGTTTTACCGGCGTGTCGATAAATTGCTCCAATTCCGAAAAAGCGACGATCTCATCAAATTTCAGTTCGATCTCCCTTTTTTTCATACCCAGAATTGCGCCATTCATATATACATTTTCACGTCCGGTCAGCTCGGGATGAAATCCTGTGCCCACTTCGAGCAACGATGCCACTCGCCCGTTGAGCACGGCTTCTCCGCTGGTAGGTTCCGTTATGCGGCCAAGTATTTTGAGCAATGTCGACTTACCGGCCCCATTGCGGCCAATGATGCCGACCACCTCTCCGGGTTCCGATTCAAATGAGATATCCTTCAAGGCCCAGAAATGGTTTCTGCCGGCGTCTTCTGCCTGGACACGCCGTATCTCTTTTGCCGAATGGCCGATTTTCCTGAAATATGACTGCGGATCCCTGCCCCTGACTTTTAACCACCAGTAACGGACTTCGTCGATAAGGGTCTGTCGACCGATGACGCCCAATTTGTAGCATTTGGACAGGTTACTTGCTATGATTGAAGGTTCCATTTTTATAAACCAACCCTATAAAGCGCCCTCTGCATACTACCGTCCCATGCGAAGGGGGATCGTTGCATCGTCCGGTGAATGATGCTGTGTCTTCATCGTCTCCTTGTTCAGTTTCCGGAGCGATATACTTGGCAAGTTTTGATATTTCCGTTTTTCGGATGGAAAGATTCGGACACGGAGACTCCATACGACATGTTCACCGACCATCCTGATCATTTCAGTAATTGAGTTGGCGGTTCCTCTTGCGACACCGATGGCTAAAAACGGATAGTAAAGCTTTTGGGTCAGCTTGTTCAAAAAGAGAAACTCCATCGTGGGAATGTGGATATTGAAATAACCGGATGTCGCGGTTTTTTCCTTTCCGCTTTCAGTCGTTTCACGGAACATCAGTTCCGCTTTGCCTGAACGAACCATAGAGGGCCTGGCGAAAACCGCTATTCTAGACCGTTCACCTGTTACCAGGGAACGAGTATACTGCAAGAAAATCAGGGCGATTTGTTTGAGCGTAAGATGTATACCATGAGCTTTCTTCAGATAATATGCATCGACATCGGCAAGTATCCTTTGTCGCCACAACCTGACTTTCAAAATGGGAAAGCGGGTAAAGTTGACAAAATGATCGGACAGATAGGCATCGGTATCACTGATTCCTTCAAGATATCTTTCCTCTTCATCAATGGATCGGCCTATGAGTTCGTTCAGTCTTGCGTACTGGTAAAGCGGTGAACCGGGTAGCGCCTGAGCGTAATTTATACTCAATAAGGCAGAGGGCATTTTACCTTCGAGATCCAGGTATGGAATTGCTTTCTTTAAAAACCGGATGGTCTCTCCAATCGTCTGATCATCTTCTCCCGGCATCCCTATAACGAGCTGGATAATCGTGAACAATCCCTCATTGCAGGTCCATTTCAATGCATCCAGGTTGGTTTCGACGGTGGATTTTTTTTCCATTACGTCCAGCATTTTCTGGCACCCGGACTCAATACCGTAAAATACGGCAATGCAGCCGTTTTCCCTCCACATCTTCAGGATATCAGGGTTGACGGCACGGACACGCACGCCGGAACAACGCCATTTAACCCCCAGTTCTCCAATTCCTCTAACCAAGTCATTTGTCAACTTCCTGTTTGATCCGAAATCCTCGTCACCGATGACAACATATTGGACATTAAAACGGCTTTGCAGATATTTCACGTTATCCACAACCGCCCTTACAGGATGGACGCGATACCCTTTTTCCCATCTATGGCAAAATGTACAGCGGTTGACACATCCTTTGCTTGTCATGATAACAGCATATCGTTTTCCCGGAGTATGGGACTTTGGTATCCTCCCGTAAAAACGGTTCTCGATATCCTCGGAAACATAAAAGTTGATGGAACCGTCCTTTTCCAGAATCGACCAATCCGGCTGTGACAGGAATCTTTGAGGATTTCTTTCGCCGAAACCGGTAAAAACGAATGTATCATCATGGTCCAAAAAGGTGATCCCCTTGATACGGCCAAGCTGGTCCTGGGTCTCGGATGACCGGTTCAGGACGTTTAGCAGTTTCTGAACTGTCAACTCTCCATCTCCAATGACGCAGTAATCCACATGACATTTTCTATGCAGGATCTCGGCACTTGCCGCCAGATTACCTCCTACGATAATCCTTGTATCAGGGGAAACATTTCGAATCCACTCTACCAGTTTCTTGGTGTATTGATATGCGGTTGAAACGACGGCGCTGATCCCGACCACATTGAACTTGTGCTTTTCAAAATAATCCTTTATCTCTTTTTCTTCCGGCCGATGATAGTCGATATTATAAAACCGCACATCCGATCCACCATCCCTGATGGATTGGACGATGCCCATCGCCCCAATGGGTGGGAATGTGGAAGGAGTCGATCGAATCGGCGTGGTACAGATACAGATTTTCATTATCGTTTCACTGATTGTCTGGTGTAAAGCTGGAAATTATAACTGGGAATGATTGCTGTGATACATATTCTTTTCTAAAAGTTCCAGGAGAAGACCGGCAACATGGTGTTCACACCGTTCCATTACACCGTCGACTGCTCCCCCGATATGGGGTGTAATAATCAGATTCTCATGACGACAAGCGTATCGAATCAGGGGATGTCTATTATCGATAGCAGGCTCCCCACACAATACATCTAGAGCGGCTCCAGCCAGATGTCCGTTGCTTAAATTGGTCAACAAAGCGGTCTCATCCACGACGGCCCCGCGGGAAGTATTCAGGAAAAATGCCCCTCTCTTCATTTTTGCAAAACGACGTCCATCAAACAGGCCCTCGGTCTCAGCAGTGAGAGGAACATGTACTGTAACCACATCCGATTGTATCAGCAAGTCATCCAGTGTACGGCACATCCTGATATGAGGATCATTCGTTTCACCATAAGGATCGAAAGCCATAATTTTCATGCCCAAGGCTTTGAAGTACCTACCCATTTTGCGGCCGAGTCTTCCCAAACCGACAATTCCTGCTGTTTTCCCATTGATCTCCACACCGCGGTATGCATCCCTGTTCCATTGTCCCATTTGTGCTACAGAGTGAACAGCGGCAGGTAGGCGACGAAATAGTGCCAGCATTAACGCCAGCGTTAATTCGGCTGTGACACCGATCGTTTCCAGAAAAGCGGTTTCCCCGCGAAGGGATAGAACCCTCACCTGTTTCTTTTTAAGTAAAGGGACGTCGAGGTGATCGATTCCTGTTGTGGCAGTGACGATAACGCGGCAGCGCGGTCGTAATGGAATGTCTGGTTCCCGTACACGCAGCCGAAGACGGATCCAGATAACGTCATAGGTCTCCATTGCCGCGCAAATCTCTTCCTGCTGCAGATTGCGGCATTCTACTCTGGAGTGTTTCGTGAGCGCCGCCAATGCTCTTTTTGAAAAGTTATCCGGTTCGGCAATGATAATGCGGCAACTCATTCCAGGTCATCTTCCATAATAAAATGGTCTGCAGGTAGGTCCCGGTTGATCCGCCTGCCAACCAGACCATTCATCGCAGTTGGTGGTAAACCCCTGGCCGGCTTTTTTACAGTCAGGTGGTGGGATTCGATGAGCTCGCCTTTTTCCAGCGGCACCCGGGTCACTACACTGCGTCCGAACATTTTTCGGGTCTCTTCAGATGAATCGGCAAATCGGTCTTTGTCCGGAGAGTGGGATAACGATGATTCAACTGACCGAATCCCTTTCACCATTCGTTTGAGACCTGCCGGTGTCAACGATGCCGGAACATCGGGTCCGAAACAATAAGGGCTCATGGTGATGTGCACCTCAACGGACGCGGCCCCAAGAGCTGCCGCAGCGATACCGAAACAGGACATACCCGAGTGATCTGACAATCCCACAGGCAAATGATACCGCTCCCGCATCGCCCCAATCAACCCCAGCCCGACAAGTTCTGGTGGGCAAGGGTAACGGGTCGTGCACTGGTACACCATACAGGGCCGTCCGGCCCCTATGACCATGTTCACGGCGCTATCCAGTTCGCGCCATGAACTCATGCCGCTGGAAAGGAGGATCGGTTTTTCCGATTTGACGATGCGTTCCAAGAGGACAGTGTTGGTGATTTCACCAGACCCGACCTTCCATGCCCGTATACCGATATCTATTAGTAAATCAACCGCTTCAATGGAAAATGGAGAACTGAGGAACTCCAACCCACTTTCCCGGGCATGTTCTGCAAGACCCCGCCACTGCTCAGGCGTAAATTCCATTCGACGCCAGTATTCGTAGCGATCCCGGTCTTGTTGACTGAATTGGACGCGAAAAGGTTCCGCTGCCGTGGATTCCGCATGGGCAATATGGGTTTGGAATTTGACGGCATCTGCACCTGCCTCCGCAATGACATCGATGAAGGCATGGGCGGTACCTAGACTGCCGTCATGCGCCTGAGCTACATCGACCACCACGAAGACGGGATGTCCGTTACCAATCTTCCTTGGTCCGATGGCGAAATTCCGATTCTCACACCCTGTTCTCATCTGTTCCCCCACACCAAAAATGCATGCCCGTAGTCTTCCTCGCAAAGCCATGGGTGGGAACCGGTTCTGGCCCTTCGTTCTTGGAGCATTTGAACGAATCGGCCAACAAGAATGCGTTCACAACACGGGGGCATCAGTGTAAATGGAAAATCCGGAGAAAAAGAAATCATCGGCAGGGAGTAGGTTCCCGATGAATGAAGTTTTTGTACACCCAATTTACGAAGAGTTTTCATGTAGCGGTCGCTGGTGAATACATTCCGATAAAGGGGCGATTTATGCTCCTTTTCCGTTACGGGACTCAGTGTTTTAAGCAAATCGTTGATCCAATTGAATTCCTCCTGCACCCTTACCCGCTTTTCCGGGACGGCATACACAAACAGATAGCCCCCTTTTTTAAGGACCCGGACCTGTTCTTCTAGAAGTGGTTCAATCTTTTCGAAATGTTCTAGAAGTCCGATGGAAAAAACCACGTCAAATGAACCGTCTTCAAAGGGCAGCGCCACCGCATCCCCCCTGCAGAAATCAGCATTAAGCCCCAGCGTTGCATATGTCGTCTGAGCGGATTCTAGTACCGAAACAGACCAGTCCAGTAACGTCGTATCGTACCCGGCATCGGAAAAGTAACAACTCAGTGATCCGCGGCCGCACCCGACCTCCAGGCTTCGGAGCCCTTCCCCGCTGGTACGTCCCATGATTTCGCTGAACAAATCCCAGTGATTCCTAAAGGCCAGCTGCACCTGATTGTTCGGATCTCCGCGGGTCCAATGTACATCGCTTGTTTCCGGTCGAACCTGCCATGCCGAATCGAACAACTGCTCGCTTTCGACGGCCATACCCCTTCCTGTCTCCGCGCCGTCCGATTCTGCGGTAGGCAAATCCTGCTGAAACGAGGCGGCAATCCATTCAGCGACCTGAAGGTCCATGGAGGTATCGATGCTGATCGCAGTTTCTGGATCAACCGGCACCGCCAACTGATGTTCACCGTAAATACTCCCTTTTTCAAGAAGGGTCCGCCTGCTGATCGCATAGACCAGCCCGGAACGTGCATAGAGAACCGGTAAGTCCTGTCGCCGTGCCATTAACTGCCCGCTTTTGTCGAACCACTGAATCCGCTTGCCGTCATCCAGCGAAAACATGATACGTGGATGCATCTGCTCTACAGGATACCCTGTAATGACGGTATCGGCACTTTTCATGACTGCCAGTTCAGCAACCTCCGCTATCAATTCTGCACTCACAAACGGGCTGGTAGGCTGGAGCAAGAGAAGATAATCATAAGTACGCTGGTCCAATTCCTCCATGCGATTCAGCGCATCAACGAGAACATCCACAACCAGTGACCGATCGGTAGAAAGGGACCTGGCGCGTATAAACGGTACGTCAACACCCTCTCTTCGAGCAAGTTCAGCGATCTCCCGGCTATCCGTGGAACAAACCGTCCTGTCCAGAATCGTTGAAGATCGAGCGGTTCTGCACACCCATGCCAGCAGCGGTACACCGCCAAGGGGTTTTAGGTTTTTCCGAGGGATACCCTTGGAGCCGCCTCGGGCCGGAATTACACACAGGAACGATTGACCATGCAACATAATGCCCAGTTCTTTGAATTGGAGTTACGGTATAGACAATGTGGAAGCAGTATCCTGGTCAGTTGTCGGACTCACCGGAACCTGCCCTGCATCCGTCTGATCATCAGGCATACGAATATATCCGAGCCGTTTTTGGGTGTACAACGGTACGCTGGATAGGATATCTACAATTCGAGTCGATGCATGTCCATCTCCATACAGACCGTCCGGACGATAACGCCCGTTGGCTGTCTGAGCTGTAATCGCATCCGTCAACGCCGTTCGGAGCGGCGGTACCATAACGACGTTTGTTCCGGTCTCCCGTCCCTCCTGGCGGCTTCCTACAAGAACAACCGGAACTCCCGTAAAGGTGCTATCCCTCACAAAACTACTTGAATTACCGATGGCGCACACAGAGTTGTAAAGGACGCGTTGGAAATCTTCTGGAGAAAAATTGACTATGACTTTAAGCCAGTCCGGTTTGTGCAAGGATCGATACCTTCTGAGTTCCTTACTGATATGGTCGGATCCTGCATCGATATTCGGCCATAGCCAAATGGTCGGATGTTTAAGTTGGTCAAGAGCGTACAACAACTCGATAATCTGATCCTTTTCGCAGCCGAATTCAGTCGTGACCGGGTGATAGACGACCAGATAGTAAGGTCTCCCGGGATCGATATGAACCTGCGGATCCCCTCCGGAAAAAATACCGGGAGGCAGGCGTTTGTCCAATTGGCGGATGAAATCTCCACAAGGGCACCCAACTGTAAACACCGTTTCAGGCTGTTCGCCCATGCGAATGATATACTCGCCGGCCCTCCGGGTCGCCGGGAAATGGTATTGCGCCATTTTAGTAATGGCATGCCTGGCACTTTCATCAATGCTGCCAGTGACCTCACCCCCCTGGATATGAGCCAGTGTTATATTGGAATAAGCAGCGGCGATGGCAGCTGCTAACGCTTCGTAGCGATCTCCAATCAGTAAAACGATATCCGGCTGGAGCCTGCCGAATTCCGATGTAAATTCTACGATGCCGAATCCGACACTTTTTGCCATAGTCAGTGGCAGACTTCCTTCCACTTCCATGTAGACGCGTCCGGAAATGGGGAATCCCATTCGATCAACCGTGTCGACAGCACTACCAAAACGTTCCAGTACCATAGTGCCGCTGCATAGCGTCATCAATTCCAGCTGCTGGTGGCTTTGAATGGCCTTCATCACCGGCCATAGCCGACCGAAATTCGCTCTGTCTACCAATACAACCAGTATTTTTCGTTTCATATCGTATCCACAAAGGTCCTTTGAACCCTGTTGAACAAAAACAAACCGGAGAGCAGGACCCCAAAGGTCACGATCCAGCTGATGCCGATCCCGGCAAGAAAAAGAGTTCCTTTCCCGGTAAAGGCATATCGATTGATTTCCACAACGGCGGTCATAGGATTAAGCCATAAGAGTAATTTCAACTTCAAATTAACCACAAGGGAGGCTGGATACACAACTGGGGTCCCATACATCCACAGCTGTATGAAAAAAGGCAATGCAAACCTGAGATCCCGATATTTAGTGGTCATTGCCGCTACCCACAGTCCAAACCCCAAACCAATGAGGGCACACTGGATGACGAGCACCGGAACCGTAATCAACAGTATATTCGGCTTCATTCCTGATGGCGTGAAAAAAAAGAAATAGAGAAAAAAACATATAAATAACAAATAATTCAATAGGAAATGAGCGAGCTGAGTAAAAACGCCGGAGAGCGGCACAACCAACCTTGGAAAATAGACTTTCGAGAATATGGCAGAATTTGTTATTAGCGAACCGGCGCCGTGATTTAGAACACCCTGAAAATAGCTCCACAAAACTGTTCCGCTCATATAAAAGATAAACTGCGGGACCCCATCGGTCGAGACTTTTGCCACCTTTCCAAAGATAACTGTGAATACCAGTGTGGTCACAAGAGGTTGAATAATAAACCAAAGCGGCCCCAGTATGGTCTGCTTGTAGATGGCTGTGAGATCGCGTTTTACCAGGAGAACCAGGAGGTCCTGGTATTCCCGTAATTCACGCCAGTCAATGTGCCACCAGGATCGATTCGCTCGAATTAGTATTTGATGGATAGACATATCGGTTCAATTCCGCTCAATGCTGACGAAACAATTAAATCTTGGCAAATAACTTCATCAGCGGATTATCAAGAACACCTTCCAGCTTTTCTCTTAAAACATTCGCCCGCTTGACGCGTCTACAAACGAATTCAGTATCAGGATCTATCGCATTGGATGCATGCATCTTATCTATCAGGTCATTTACATCGTTCAGTTCTGCACCTACTGCTTGCAGTTTCTGGTAGATAAATGAAACGAGCCCCTGCTGTAAGGCCGTTTCGATGTTATCAGCAGTCCGGAAATAATTTTTTCGATCCCCTTTTTTCCATGATCTCCGTAAAAGTCCTATGCTTTCCAATTGACGTGCAGCGATGCTAACGGATGCCTTGCTCAGTTCAAGATCCTTACCGATCTGATCTAAAGAACAATCTCCATCCTTGAAGTAAAGATACACAAGCATCTGTCCAACAATACGTCCCAGACCAAGATCCTGGGCAGTCCTGCCGCCGGTTTCAATCAACCGAGCTCTGATTTCATCTGCAACTTTTCTATCGTCCATGATCAGCAAAAGAATTTAGAGATATTCAAGTATTTCATCAATTCGGAACTAAGAAAAAACGAATGGTAAGGATCCCAATTGCATGACAAAAGGGATATATTCATAGGTTTCTTAGGCAAAAATGTAACACAAGTGGGAAATGATTGCTGTATGACACGACTCAAAAGAACAGCTCCGCCTGCTAAATTCATCCCATGGCAAGGTAAATTATATTTTTTTCAAATAGTTATTAATAAATTACAGATTATTGCGATTTTTGTAGTTTTACAATATTCTAAATTTTCAGAAAAAATAAAATTTTTATTCGATTTTGTCAAGTTTGAAATATTTGCATTTTTCGGGTCTATAATAGTTTTCAAACGCCTCCCACAGTACTTCCATTGTTTTATTAGCCGCTGATTCCCATTTAAACGTTTTCGCATGATCTGAAGCATTCGCAACCCATCGACGTCGATAATGGCGACCCCAATTTAGAATTTCGATCATTTTGGCTGCCAACTTTTTGCTGTCAAGCGGATCTGCATATACGGCATACTCCTTGGCAATCTCCGGAATCGAGCCCATCTTCGTCGTCAGTACTGGTGTACCCGCCATCATCGCTTCCAATATAGGAAGTCCAAATCCCTCATACAATGATGGGAAAACAAACATTCTTGCCTTGCGGTATAGATAGACGAGACCACTGTGGGAAAGTCCGGATAGCCGAATTAAACGATCCGGGTTAGAAAGACCATTGATCGCCTCCCGGACCTTTTTTTCGCCACGTCTGGGGCGACCTACAAGAACCAAATCACAATCGATTTGACTCATTATACTTCCGTAAGCCTCGACCAGTGTGTGAATACCCTTATGAGGGTACGTATTTGCCACAGTAAGAATAAAGGAGTTTCCTGTTTCGCCCGGCAATTTTGATGGATGAACATCAGAAGTTTCTGAAACCATGCTGGCAAATTTTTCACTCGCTGCAAGATGAATGGCCTCGATCTTATCTGGATGGGCCTGGGTATATTTAATGATTTCTTTTTTTGAAAATTCTGAAATAGTGAGGATCTGTTTACTCCTCAGTGCTGCCAGATAAATGAGTATCTCAGTGGCTCTAAAAGCGAGAAATGATAAATCCTCGGGATGGGTTTTGTATTGCATGTCGTGAATGGTGGTCACTTGAGGGCACGGGCAGAAAAATGGGATGGTGTTTCCTGGAGACCAAAGCAGATCGATCCGGGCTTTTTTCACCTTCAGGGGGAGTTGCGTTTGTTCCCGAATGATCCGTACGAACCGATTGGATGCATAAAAGTGGAGCGGCCAGAATTCAACTTGTTTGAATCCTGACATATCTTTACGTAATAACTGGTCATTCTCCCGATTGGTAAAGAGAATCAGGGTCGTATCAGGAAACTGAGCCGCTATATGATATAAAATCCTTCTGAAATAGGTTTCAGTACCACCCACTTCACCCGGAATTAAGAAAAGGGTATTGATTCCGATTCTCATAGGCTGTTTACGAAATCGGCCTGCTACGGGTTCTGAGATGCGCCATCAGCGTATAGATACCGACGATGCCCCAGCGGACGCCTCTGTGTATAATGCTCTGCGGAGAGTACAAACCGGCATCACGTATAACAGACGCCAATTCTTCTTGAAACTGGATGTCAAAGTTGGTGCCGCTGATGGACGCTTCATGCCACCTGAAAGCGGCAAGCGGTTTTTGTTTTACCCGTACTGCCCCGCCTTCTCGCCAAAGTCTCAATATAAAATCATAATCCCAAGCCGCTATCATGTTTTCGTTTAGTTTTCCTGCTTTTTCGACCGCGAATCGGCTGAAGAACAGGGCCGGTTGTGAAATATAGTTGAGACACTGATAGGTAAAACGCCCGGAGAATGGAAAAAATAGTTCTTTGAAACGGGTAATCCACTTTCTGATCTCTCTGCCATGCTGATCTATGATAGGGCAGGCTCCGAAACACAACGCGCAATCAGGACATAAGGACAACGCTTTATTAACACGCCGTAAGGTCCCTTTAAAATAGACATCATCTGCATTGAGCCAAGAAACGACATCGCCGGTTGCGACAGCGAACCCCTTGTTGATGGCATTAGCCGGACCCGTGTCATTCTCTACGATCAGTTTATCGATATCGGCTGAATATCGATCAATGATATCAAGGGAACGATCCGTGCTGTTGCCATCTACAACGATGTACTCAAGATCGATATCGGCATGCCTTTGTGACAGGACACTTCTAATGGTCTGCTCGAGATAAGCCTCCCCGTTATAATTGGGGGTAATAACGCTAAATCGCATGACCTACATTTTTTGCCGAGTCACCTTTCAAATACAGATATCGACAATCCCAAAGGACGAGCATCGGCAGGAAATAACCTCCTAAACACACGAAATAGTAGTATCGCCAATTTAAGATATTGATGATGCCAAGGAGCGTGATCACCTGAATCAGAATGAAACTGGAAAAAATGGCCGACATGGGTAGCCAACGCCCCATCAGAACGACAAATGGAAACAGGGCCAGCATTACAACCGGATTCCAGCTCAGATAAACCCATGGTTCCTTGTAGCTTTTCCAATAAATTTTCATGGCGAAATCGTGCAGGACGGGAAATATCGATGGTTTAACCGCGAGATAGGGGTACGCATCTTTCCACCCCGAGTGGCGTAAGAACCAGTAGGCCTGTCGGTCTGTCAGATAATAATGCCACAGATCCCATTTTGACTTCGTTTGATTGATATTGAGGATGCCCCAGTATTGCTTTCCAAAGCGCGTCGCTTCCGCGGTAAAAGATTTTTTTAATAACGGTTTTGCCAGGCCGACACCTTTTTCCACAAGATATCCGGCGTCGTCTATTGATTTTCCAAATCGCAGTCCCAAAAACAAAACGGTGACCGCAAAGCAGATACACGCAAATGACATCAACATGTAACGAAGATGAAGGATTTTTAAGCCGACGAGGAACAGTGGTATGACGACAAGAAATACAATGCCATTGTGTCGGATCAATGCAACGGCTACATACAGCAAGAAAAGCGCTGCAACCTGTTCTTTTGTCAGCTTCAGTCGTCCTTCACGCCGTAGCAGGTACATATAGGATATGGCATAGGCCCAGAAAATAACTAACAGTGCAAATGGGATATCCTTCCACAAAACGATATTATATAGACACACAGGAAGAGAAAAAACGGTTGTAAAATAAAACAGCAGCAACCAGAAAATCGATATGCCTTCCCGATACAATGAGAATACGATGCGGGATATAAGCAATGATGCTAACGCGATATGAAATAGGGAAACCACCGCCACATGGTTCCAGATGTGTCGTAGGTATTTATAAAAAAAGACGAAAAGAAGGGGGTGATCATTGAGATAAACTTCAGGCAGAACGGCTGCACGCCATACCTTAAGGGAGTCGACCGACATGATTCCCGGCCAGAAAACGATCAGCCACATAGAATAAATCGACGAGGCGCCGAGGAAGAGAAGCCAGAATATATATCGCTGCTTCTCCAGTAAAATGGCTCTCACGCCCCCCCTGCTTGACACCAATCTGGAAACTGCCAGTAAAATCCAGGTGGTGATCAACGCATAGATCAATTGATAGACGAATTGTATTGGTTCGAAGTACTGCTTCAAGCCTTTGGATATATTGTCAAACTGAAGGCTTAGAAGAGGATTCGTATTCGCCTTAAATCCCAATGGCAAAACGCCTTTGGGGCTGTTCAAGGCGACTGATGTAACATGAACAGGCCTGCTGGGATCAGAATTCTTTATCTGGAGTGTATTGATTTGGTAACGTGGCAACGTGAATGTCAAACCGAACCTGCCGCTGGGCTGAAGCACCCATCGGTCGATACTGATTCGCTTTGCCTCGATATTGGCAATATACAGGTCATGCTCCGTGGTCTGGCCGTCTATGGAAATACGGGCGATTCCAGCTTGCGGGTTGGTGAGTAATTCGATTTGAATGCTATTTGTAACAGGATGGGATATACGAATTTCCTCATTCGGATGGGACAGTTGGATGCCCTTACTACTCAAGTGCCCCCCTGTCCGTTCGAGTCCTTTCATATCGATATCATCGCCATCAATTCGAATCCGGCTACAAACAACGGCTTCGCTCAGGGACGCGCCATGCTTCCTGCCGGTTGCTTGAATCCGTATCGTATAGAGATCCTTGGGAAATCCATCCGGTTTTGGTTGAACTTTAAACACTTCCCGCTCGTAGGCGTTCCATCCGGCGCCGGAATCCCATGTGATCTCCAGTTCGGCACCGGTTTTGGGTGCTGTGCCATCAATGACAAGCGTTGACGGAACGTACCAACCCGATCCAAACACAAAATAGGTCAATACCGAAAAAAAAAGTGCCAGTGCAGCTACCGGTTTTTTTAGGTTAAAACTCACCATCACTTTAGTCGTGGAACAAGGGATTGGATCATCAAGTTTTCGATCATTTCCGCAAATTCACCCGGTGGTTTTTTCAACCGGACATAACTGTATTGCAGGGCCGACGTTTCAACCCAGTGATTGGAACCATCGTCCTGAACACTGTTCTTTCCGGTGATAACCTCCCAATATTCTGCAAACGATGGTTGGTCATTCTTGGCCGCATACAGCACGGCCAGTTGATCCCAACTGGGGCGATTGGTTAGGCCGTTATAGAGTTCATAGGCCCGTCGCACCGGATTGGGAGCCGTGGTATTTATTAGACCTGAACCCGTTAGAATCTTAACACCGGTTTCAAAACCTACGAATACAATGGGAGAGGGCCAGGTCTTAACCGTATAAGCCGCAGACGAGGCATCCTGGTAGAAATTCCATTCCCTTCCGGAAGGATACTTCCCACCCATGCAGACAAGACGATTTACTTTTTTTGCAACAAGGTTACGACCGCCTAGACTGCTGATAGCATCGGGAGTAGACTGGAGCAGATCACTTAAGTTGGTCAGGTAACCAACGCTGATGATCGTCACCTCCCCATCATTTCGCGATGTCAGTATTTCCCTATACAAAGAGATCGCATCCTTGGTTCCAACATCGGGGTCAATGTCGTGCCCAAACTCTGTAGCCACCTTTTGGGTATATTTGGATTCATGGACCACCGATTTCCCATAAACCGCACCGACTGGAATTCCAGAACGTCCTAAATATGTGTTGAGCGCATGTAGACATCGTGCAGACCACGGATCGCCCGAAGACACCATGACGGCCAGAATTTCGATCTCTCCCTGATTCGCCAATTGATGAAGAACGGAGACAGCGCCGACATCATCCACATCGGATGAAATATCCGTATCCAATATAACCGGTTTGGGTTTGCTGGGTTTCGAAACCGCTTCTTTGGATGGACGACAAGCAAGGAAGAAGCACAACAAACATAACACCAGAAACAAGTAGGAGTGATGATGAACGGCGAATCTACGCAATAACGCTGATGCCTTTATTGATAGGTGCTTGAAATGAAAAACATTGTTTCAGTTCAAGGGGAATCAATGGAAACGGGAGAAAGGCCATGGAAATGTCAATGACGATGTCTGTATTATCCTCTTCGACAGGGAAAGGCCTGAGCAAACACTGGGGATCTTCACCATCGGCGTCAACGATCAACCTGGGTTCAGAATCGATAATTGACGCCGTACCGCTGATTTCCAATCCATCCCAGTTAGTTTCAGATAAACATCTATAAATGATGCGATTGTTCTTTTTCTCCCGAATTTTAAACTGCTCAAAGAGAATCACACCGGCCCGCATACTGGGATCGATACGGATGTGGATCTGTCCGGAAGGAATTGATACTTCAGCCTTCAAGTTAATCCATTTCCCGCATTTGAATCTTGTGACTATCGAATCTTTTTCCGTAAACCCTCTACCCGAATGCCAAAAAATCTGGCAGTTATCTGAAACCGGCTTTTTTTCTCGATAAATGTATAGGCTTTTCAACCATTCCATATCGTTACGAGCTTTTCCCCACATCTGAACGGTTATCCTACCCAGATAACGCTGATCCGGCCACAGCCGAGATTTGAATTGGAATAGTGCTTTTTCAAAATTATCCGAAGCGGTATGCCAATCTGGCCATTTAGAAGCGGTTTCAGCAGCACCATTCTTGAGCTGTTCCAAAGTGTTGGGCTGATGCTTGAGCCGGTTCAAACATGCCACGACCCCATCTTCATCGTCCGGCTGCAGCACAATACTGTTCACGCCATCACAAATGTATTCGTCATGGCCTGTTACACAATAGACAATGGCCGTCCCCCCGCAATGGAACATCTCGAGGGGGGGGCCAAACATCCCCTCTATATAGCTTAACTTCACTATAATGTCGCATGAACGGTATACAGCTGGGGTCTCCCATATTGGAACCTGTGAAAAGACACGGTCAACGCCGGGAAAAGCATCCACTGATGACGATGTCAATAACCATACTTCATCTACATCCGATGCACGGCACAGCTCGATCGTTCGGCGCACGTTTTTGTATTCCACATCAACAGGGCCCTCCACAAGAACCCTTACCTTTCCTGGCTCACGGGCGTCATGTTGGATTCCATCTGCTGAATAGAGGTCCTTTCGGATGCCGTTTGGTACCAGGGACGACTTGCGTCCGTAGTTTTTTTTCAAATAAGACTGAATCCAACGTGCCTCGGTAATCACCGGTAAGGGGATAGCATAGGTATTGTCTGCCAGATCTCGGTGCATCATGTCAGTATATGAAGATCTCTCTTCAGAGGGGAAAAACCGGGTTTCGATGGACTGGATAAAGTAGAGATAAGTTGCAGCGATGACACGATGCAGGTAGAACACGCTCATCCACCATGTGGCAATGGCAAAATCAAAATGAATCCGTTCTGCATCCCGATATGTCAACCACGTAAGGTTCGCAGCATCCGGATGCCATTCATACCGCTGGGGGTCGATCCTGTCTTCCGTCAGGATAAAGACCCGATATCCTTTTTTCCTCAACCTGGTAGCATGCTCGAAGACTACATATGTGCCACCGTTGATTTCGGGTATGCCAAGCAGAAATGCAATCTTAATTCTGGCTTTCGATTTGAACCGGAGCTGTTGACTTCTAAATTTCTCTTTTTTTCTTAAACCAGCGGTTTTATACTCAGCTGAGAAAACCCTTTTGTGGCACCAGATTCCAAACGGCCGTCGGCAAAATTTCAAACCAAGGCGATTGAGAGCAACCGGTGCCCATACGCCGTTTTGTGATACAGAATCGGGTTGCCTGATTACCTGCCTAAGATTCTCCACTCTCTGGCGGATGGAGGGATTCCCGTCACCTTTAAAGTCAGTAAATTCGAAAATGCCGAAATTTTCCAGATGGTATAGGTTCTCAAAAAAACTGACCTCGCGGACCGTTGGATGATACACCATTCTCGCATGCCGGCGGGCAAACCACTCCGCATCAGGTATTGGTGAACGAGTCAATGCTGTGATGCAATTTATCTCCCGGCAGATCTCGAAGATCCGCTTTTGTATCGGTTGGATATGCTCGATAAAAAGTCGTCGCTCCTCCGGTAGATCTAGTTTTTTCACCACCACATTCGCCGCCACTACACCCTGGTTATCGGTCGGAGAAACGCCTTTGCTGGATGGTACAGAGGGCCGCGCTACTATATCATAACCGTCGGCACTACCATGGGTGGCGTTGAGCATCATTTCAAAAAAGGAGCGGTTACTGTTGTACACTTCAAAAAACGGTGTTTCCGACGGATACTCCGAAAAAAGGATGCCGGTCTTTCGGTTGGACTCCCGGATATTCGTGGGTTGCAGCAACCCGATATAGTAACCGTTTACAACAACGTCTCCATCAAATGAGAAAAAAATATTGTCTTGGATCGACCCCCGCCAGCCCACATCTACGATATGAAGCCCTTCCTCCTTAAAATTGACGGCAAAGCTGTTCATATAGGCATGGAAATTTCTTTTCTGTTGTCGTCGTATTTTCTCGTATAGTTGTTCAAATAAGCTGGAAGCTACGATCTTGATGAATGTGGCACTGGTTCCAAAGTGAGGTTCCCGTTTTTCATAATCCACCGAAATTTTCCGGCACAGATCAATGGCGTCAACCTTCGGGAAATTCAGGCTCAGAAAAAAATCACGGGGTGCCATTTCGCGATATTGATGAAAAACTCTAAAAAAATTTTCCTCATCCAGCGGTTTGAGGGAACAGATAAAGGTCGATTTACGCGATACTAGAAGATAATGGGCTCGAATCACACACCTGCCGAACTGATTTCTCTGAAATTGCTCAAAAAGCCTTTTCAGGAACTCTCCTTCTTTGGAGAAGAAAAACAGATCTTTAACCCCGTCTTGTACCAGATGACTGAATAGCCGATGGGTAAAGCGCCAAAGAGAGACCGCGGTTTCAGGAAAAATGTCTCCTCCAAGTCTTCTGGTAATCTTATCGATCCGTTTCGCCAATCTGCTACTAGTGCGCGTACGAGATTTCTCACTCTTTTCTAATTTGTCGTAAAGCAGTTTACGGTCTTTTCGATCGACAAAAAAGGCATGGATTCCTGTATCCTTTGCCATGCGAACGTCGGAGTGTGGGTTGTCACCGATCATCAAGATGCTCTCCGGCGGGCATCCCAGGTGTTGAATAATTTTTTGGTAAAGCCTGCCCGTTGCCTTGGTCAGCTTATAATCAGATGAGATAAAAATCTCATCAAATAGTTCCGATAAGTTATGAAAATCCAAAAAGCGATTGAAATGGGGTGTATGGAAGTAAAAATCGGAGGCGATGGCCGTTTGCATACCCCTTTTCCGAACCGTCTGGAGCAATTCAATTGTTTCTGCATACGTTCGCTGCACCAGGGTTTCAACCCTTGTTTCAATGTCTATCAGAAGCTCGCCGAAGAGGGGTCTTGGCAATAGATCCGTCCATCCTGAATACTGTTTTGCCAAAAGATCAAAAAAAGAGTCGGCGAGTTCCGATATATCGAATTCGGGATCAAATCCTTTCGATGCATTTTCCTGGCAAAGACGTATTTCGAGTTCTCTTCGAATTTCATAAATATCGTTGCCCAGGGATACGCCACCTGTAAAGTGTCCCAGTTGCCGGCATGCCAGTCTCTTCGTGTGCTCCGGGCAAACGGTTCGATACACCAGGGTGTCGAAAAAATCGAAACACACAACAGAGATCGACGGTAAGCCATCCAGAAAAGTTATAAAGTCTCTTTTGATATTTACATTGTGCGACATAACCGGATGTGGTGGTTTTTTCTATTCGTTAAACTTAAAACCAAAGGAACTGCGGTTCAACAGGCAGTTGTGATCTCAATATGGGTCACGGGATTATTGAACAATCCGTGGACGCACTTTTTTGGGCTGATGGATGAAACGGATACCATGTTGTGTGCCCAGCACTGGATAATATGATTCAAGGGATGGGTTCCCTCTCCGATACCGAAGGTGACGGTATATTCGTCGGGGTGGACCTCCGGCCAACGAATACCAAGGCGGACGTGGTGATGGCCTTTTGCAAGATCTACGGGCCCTACGGGCGTCTCACAGGTATTTTCACCAAATATGGCATTGCCCACACGATCTTTAATGGTATAGCCGAAAATGATATTTTTCTTATACGTTGTGGCATTGACCCAGTAGTGCAGTACCAGGTGGTCCTCCGTTTTGACCACGAGTGCGGCCCCCTCTTCCCCGGTTGTGATCTTGATTTTTTCAATGATCACTTCACGTGCCCCCCCCCTTGAATCCTCGGGAACATCTATCCATTCCACATTTGTGCCGTCGTCCGCAGCATCTTGCAGTTCTTTATGTGCCGGGGCTGTGCACACTGCGGTTTCAAACACTTCATTGTGCATAATCTTTGTGTAATACTCGATTCCCCTTAAAGGCGAGCCTTCAAAGATTTTACGCCCCTCCGAGAGTACGATGACTCGATCACACATATTGGCGACTGCCTGCATATCGTGGGTGACGATGAGCTTGGTGCAACCCTGCATGAAATTCTGCATGTGCTGGATGCATTTCTGCCGGAAGAATATGTCTCCCACGGCCAGGGCTTCATCCACGATGAGTATCTCAGGATTGACGTGGACCGCAATGGCAAAGGCAAGCCGTACATACATACCGCTGGAATAGGTTTTGACCGGCTGGTGCACGAAATCGCCGATATCCGCAAAGGCGGTAATCTGATCGAATTTTTTATCGGTTTCTTCCCGGCTGAATCCCAAAATAGAAGCATTCAGATATACGTTTTCAACGCCGGTAAATTCAGGGTTGAAACCCGCGCCCAACTCTAACAAAGCAGACACTCGACCGCTGACATCGATGGTGCCGGAGGTGGGCGCCAGAATGCCGCAGATGATTTGCAGCAATGTCGACTTACCGCTTCCGTTCCGGCCGATGATCCCGACGGATTCTCCTTTGTCCATCTGGATGGACAATTCATCCAAAGCCTTGAAAGGTTCGTGATATTGTCTCCGAAACGGGTGAAAAGTTTCTCTCACCCGATCCGACTGTTTTTTATAGAGTTTGTAGACTTTGGAGATGCTATCGGCTTTTATTGCAATTTCTGTCATACGGTCAGCATTATGTTGTCAGTGCGTGTCTTCCACCCTTTGCCCCAAACGCCCTGTGCTTAAAGCACATCCGGGAACTGGGGCTTTAACCTTTGGAAAATCGTCGCCCCGAGGAGAAAGAGCAAAATGGTTTCCACCCAGAAATAGAGGGTCAAGAGGGGATGCTCCCAAAACGGGATGAAATAGATGAAGGAATCCCGGTATCCCTGGACGATGTAAAACATGGGATTCATTTTTACGAGATATTGAAGTCGATCCGGCATCATCTGAACGTCCCATAAAATAGGTGTGGCCCAAAAACCGATCTGCAGGACAACGGTGACGATCTGACTGATGTCCCGAATAAAGACATTCAACGCCGATACGGCCCATCCCAAACCAATGCCCAGCATGCACAGGCAAAAGAGGTAATAAATAAACTGCAGATAATACCAACTCGGTGCCATATTGTTGAGAAAAATCAAACCCAGCAGTACCACGATAAACACTGAACTGAACCGCTTCGCGGATTGCCTTATCCCTGCCAATAAGGTCTTGCCGACCAA
>Ga0066187_1000013_pt1 | contig 87281 bp, 78 predicted proteins | sample WorMetexBAHAMAS1_FD_58706 | JGI IMG/M metagenome (GOLD analysis project Ga0066187, IMG submission 58706) | Marine gutless worms symbiont microbial communities from Max Planck institute for Marine Microbiology, Germany - Inanidrilus exumae... | ecosystem: Host-associated > Annelida > Digestive...
GGATCAAAATTTTAATCCTCGGAATACTCAATGTATGCCTGTGGTTAAAATTTTGATCCGTCTTGAACTCGAACAAAATTGACTGTTTTTCTACAGAAAATGTCTAAAGGTGATCGTCGATCCAAGAAACGATCTCTTCCTCACTGACCTCTCCCGCCAGTGCAGCCTTTTTTTCTCCTGCTTTGAAGAAAAGCAGGGTGGGAAGGCTCAGGATACCGTATTCTACCGCAACTTCTGGATTTCGGTCCACATTCAATTTGGCAATTTTGATGCGGCCGGCATATTTTTTAACCAGGTGTTCCATGATCCGCGATATCGCGCTGCAGGACGCACACCATTCCGCCCAGCAGTCCACTAGAACCGGCTCCGGATGTTCCACCACTTCCGCTTTAAACGAACGGTCGGATACCGCTACCGGATGAACCAAAGCGGCAGCTGGTAGGAGGCGATCGCCGCATTTAACGCACCTCAATTCCTCTCCGGGGGTGTGGGTCTCCGTCGGATTGGAAGTGCCGCAACCCGCACACCGAGCAATTTTTCCTTCTGGCTTCATCTATACCGTTCCTCCTGATCGAAAATCCAGCGTGGACAATACACGACCTCCGATGCCGCCTTGCCGGACCTAAAAAATAAACAGCTTATCGAGCGCTTCTTCGGGCAGGGCGCTTTCCTCCAGGACGACCTGCCGAATGCTTTTGTCCTCAGCACTGGCCTTATAGGCAAGGGCGGCGGCCCGGTCGTACCCCAGTGCAGGGACCAGGTAGGTCGCCAGGGCCAGGCTGTTTTCAAGACACGCGGCGCTATTTTTCCGACGCGGCGTAAGGCCGTCGATACAATTGGCTTTGAAGTTGACCGCACCCGCGGCAAGAAGCGAGATGGACTGCAGCAGGTTATAGGCGATCAGCGGCATCATGGTGTTGAGTTCGAAGTTCCCGCCCATTCCCCCAAGGGTAACGGCATGGTCGTTGGCGACCACCTGTGCGCCTATCTGGATCATCGATTCGGAGATGACCGGATTGACCTTGCCGGGCATGATGGAGGAACCGGGCTGTAGGGAGGGAATGCTCAATTCCCCCAGTCCGCACCGCGGTCCGGAGGAGAGCCAGCGGATGTCGTTTGCAATTTTAGTCAAACTCACCGCCACCGTTTTGAGGCTTCCGCTAATCTCCACCGCGGCATCCCGGGCGGCCTGGGCCTCGAAATGGTTTTCGGCTTCCCGAAAGCGGATGCCGGTGTCGCTGGCGATCCGTTCGATAACCCTGCGGGCGAATTCCGGATGGGTGTTGAGGCCGTTGCCCACCGCCGTTCCCCCAAGGGGCAGCTCGTGAATCCCATTCGACGCAGCTTTTACCCTTTTGCGTGCCAGGTGGATCTGTCTGGCATACCCGCCGAATACATCCCCCATGCGGATCGGTACGGCGTCCTGGAGATGCGTTCGCCCGATCTTGGAGATGTTTCGGAACCCATTCGATTTTTCTGCGAGGCTTTCTTCCAAATCTCCTAGCGCGGGGTCGAGATCCGCGGTAATGGACACGAGCGCCGCCACATGGATTGCCGTGGGAACCGCGTCGTTGCTGGACTGGCCCAGATTGACATGGTCGTTGGGGTGAATGGCCACGCGTTCACCGTCGCTTCCGGCGGTGAGTTCGGCCGCCCTTTTAGCAATGACTTCATTCATATTCATATTGGTGGAGGTGGCCGAACCCGTCTGGAAAAGATCCACCACAAATTGGTTTTCAAAATTTCCATTTACAACTTCAGCCGCTGCCTGCCGAATCGCTTCACTGCGCTCTGGATCCAACAGGCCCAACTCACCATTCACCCCGGCCGCATGCTTTTTGACCATGGCCAGGGCACGAAGAAATATAGGTGGCAGCTTCAGGCCGCTGTCAATGAAATTTCGACGGGCCCGCTCGGTCTGGGATCCGTAATAAGCATCCTCCGGAACGGTCATCTCTCCCATGGGATCTTTTTCGGTTCGATATTTCATGTGGCTCCTTTCCCTTTTCGGTCCGCCAACAAGCTGCCTGTCTGTCCCTTGCGGATGTCAGGGGTCCTCTACCAGAGTGCGTCCCTCTCCGGGATAAACCGCCCGTTCCGATGGCGGTGTGGGATGGATGACATCCGGCCATTTGCCATCTTGGGGATCTGCGCCCTCAAGGGCGGTCTGCACCGGTTTCGGATCCTTCATGGCGGGCGTTTCCCGCAGGTCCACACCGGGGACCGGCGCACTGAATTCAATGGGGATTCGGTTGGGATCGAAGGCGTAGATGGAGTGAATAAACCCATGGTCGATGATCTCCGATACCCAACGGTCCGCCGCCTTGAATTGATCTATGAGTTGCCACAGCGCCTCATCATTTTGCACACCGATGGAAACATGGTCGAAGGCAAAAGGTCCTTTCACCGGGTAGCCGTGATCTTTCTCTGGAATTTTTTCCACCTCCGGCCATTCGAAAAAAGCGATCATGTCAGTTTCCGAAATTTCGAAAAAATAATGGCGGTAGTGTTTCCCCCCCAGTCCGATAACAAGACGCATTCCCAAAAAGTCCCGCCAGAAACGGATGGTGGCATCCATATCCTTCGTTGCCAATGCAAGATGATTGATTCCGGTGTAATTGGGCATCCTCTCACCTTCCCGGCCGTTTGCAGAATTGCCCGTCAAACGGCGATGCGGTTCGATTGTTTTTAATCCCTACAAAATCTTCCCGCTATTCGGGAAGCGATTCTCAGGTCAGAGTAAGACTCATGACTAATATGATACCTGAAAATCATATATCAAGGCGGAAGTACCGATTCGACGGATCGCGCCGGGTCGATCCGATTGTGGTATGGTTATTGCTTAATATTATGCGTGAAACCATGAACGAAATACAAATAACGAGGAGGTTAGACATGACACATCACCACAAGCGATATAACATCAAAACCGCTTGCCCTCAATGCGGATGCAGCTTTGCCACAGTATTGAGCAAAGAGGAGATTCGGGAAAAATACGGGGACACACCGAATGTGGAAATGGAATGCGGCGAGTGCATGATGCAATACGAAACCGACATGCAGACCGCCTGCCCGGAATGGGATGAGGAATGCCGCCTGAAAGAATAGCCGGTAGCAGATTTCACACGAACCGGTGATGAAGTGTGAGGAGAATCATTGGGAACCGGATGAAAAGGTATCTCAAATTAGGGTTGACACCAGGGGGCGTGATTGCACATGATGGCCGCTGTGTTTCAAACTTGACTGATTTTCCTGATAACAGAAAGGGTGAAAAATGAGTATGGATTTCAATGCCGATGACATTTTTGAAATGGCGGAACAGATCGAAAGAAACGGTGCGGCATTTTACCGAATTGCCGCAGAGGGGATCGATGATCCGAAAAACCGTAATATGCTCCTGGAACTTGCCGCAATGGAAGATGACCATGAAAAGACCTTTGCCGGCATGAGGGCGGAGCTTTCCGCCAAAGATAAGGAGGCCTCCCTATTCGACCCGGAGGGCGAAGCATCCTTGTACCTTAAGGCCCTGGCAGATACTCGGGTGTTTTTCGAAAAAACGGTGGACACCTCCTCCATGGTATCGATCCTGAAAGAGGCGATAACCGCAGAAAAGGATTCCATCGTGTTTTATTTGGGGATGAAGGACCTTGTGCCCGAAAAGTTCGGGAAATCAAGAATCGACGGATTGATCAGAGAGGAGATGGCCCATATCAAGCTTTTGAGCCAGGAGTTGGTCCAGCATAATAAATAATCCGTATGCCGGGTCCGTACAGGCGCATTTCCGTTAAAGCAGGGCTCGGCAGGCAAAACAGGGCATCCCCCGTCAGGGCAAAAATTCTATCCTGACGGGGGATGCTTTTTTGTTAATCCTGATACAGTTGTGTATCAAAAAAGGATTGGGATCAGGATTTCAGGATGGGTTCCATGACTTCACATTTTCGGCAAATTTTTATCTTGTCTTTCCATTTTTCATGGGCGACGCCGGAGCAGATGGTGCCGTTGATAAACCAGCATAGTTTTCCGGATTTGAACTCCCAGGCAGGACACTGACGTTTTCGATCCTTCGGGCAGTCCAGCACCCTCCAGCACTGTTTCAACGCTCTCCTGTCTTCCAGGGTCTGGTACAAGAGAAAAAGGATTTGACGCTCCACATGGGCGGGAATGGAACGCCATCCCTGCTCGTAACTGTGAACCGCCTTGATGGATACTCCCAGCAGCTGTGCCATCTCTTTTTGTGTTTTTTTCAGTTTCTTTCGGAATTTGACGAATTCAGCTTTTTCCACTGTTTTATCCCTTTATAATTGGATTTGAGATCTAAAATCCGTGGAGTATATGATCGATCCCGGTATTTTTAAAGCGTATTTCACCAACCTGCAATCTTTTTTTTCAATTCTTAAGGTACCCCCTATCGAAGGGGATATCAAAAAACATCGATTCCGCCACCCTTTTACTGCCCCATTTCGTGTCCATCCAGTCCCACTGCAGCGAAGTTTCGTGAGATCAAGGCAGATGCCAGAAATGATTCGGATAAATATCATTCGATTTCAATTGGTTAAATCATGGCACCTGATGCCGATCGCGGGTCCGCCTCTGGCGGATCGTGGAAAAAGACCATTTATGGATGGGCACCAATTCGCTTCGGCAGAGTGTAGCTGTCTCACCCACTCCGGGTCGCTGTCTTGTGAGACAGTCCTGTATCATTTCGCTTCATGAGACAGATGGTGATCAAAAATATATAATAATTTTGATTTGTTACTAATATTTATAAAGGTTTGTAAAGGCAGCTCCGGAAGGCGAATCGGCCGGTTGCGACGGTCATCTATACTTGATCCGCCGGTTTCCTTGGGTTACAATGTTTCGCAATGAAAAGTGTGATACCGGTGCATCCTTCAGCTAAAAACAGCTTATCCATCTGAAAATACGATTAAAATATTCACATCATCCGTAGGACTTTCCCTTTTTCCGGGGAAATTGGAACCGGGTTTCTGGGAAATATATCCCATGCGTCTGTCATCTGGCATATATCTTGATAACATTATTTGCTAGGCTGAATGGCGGGCGGGTCGATTCTCCGCAGCCGCCCATTTCAAATCTATTCCGGAGATGTGACGCTCGTGAGACCTTGTGATAGGAACCTGAAAAAAACCCTTGAGCTGACCAGTGCAATGATTGAACTTTCGCTCAAGGGGGATGCAGACCGGGAGGATACGGGGTGCGGGATTTTGTACGGGATTATGCGTGACTCTGCATACAAGATAATGAAGCTTGCTGAAAAAGAAAAAGAGAAACATATCAAAAAAGGCTGGTGGGAGGAGGACTGCTCCTAATCGGTCTTACCACTTATCATCCATATGATTTAAATTCCATCAAAAAAAGGAGGAAAAATGGCTGGTCTGAAAGGGACGCAAACGGAAAAAAACATCCTAACCGCATTTGCAGGAGAGTCGCAGGCAAGAAACCGGTACACCTATTTCGCAAGCAAGGCAAAGAAAGAGGGCTTTGTTCAGATTTCGGCGATTTTCGAAGAAACTGCCGCCCAGGAAAAGGAACATGCCAAAAGGTTGTTCAAGCTTCTCGAAGGTGAAGAGGTTGAGATCGTCGGTGCATTTCCGGCCGGAACCATTGGAACCACCCTTGAAAACCTCAAAGCTTCGGCCGGTGGGGAAAATTATGAGCATACGATCATGTACCCCGATTTTGCAAAGGTTGCACGGGAAGAGGGGTTTGATGCTGTCGCATATATCTTTGAGGCCATCGCTGTTGCCGAGAAACAGCACGAAAAACGTTATAATGATCTGGCTGCCAACATCGAATCGGACCGGGTGTTCAAGCGGGAGGAATCCGTAACCTGGCAGTGCCGCAACTGTGGATACCTTCATGAGGGTTCCGAAGCGCCCGGCGCCTGCCCAGCGTGTGCCCATGACCAGGCGCATTTCGAACTTCTCGGGGAAAACTATTAGCAATATTCGTTCAATTGGATGACTTTCATCATAACCAAACTTAACCAACCCCATTAACAAGGAGAAAAAAATGGCAAAAGAACTTGAGGTCTACAAATGCGATCTTTGCGGCAACATTGTTGAAGTTTTGCACGGCGGAGGCGGTGATTTGAATTGCTGTGGCGAAGCCATGAAGCTCATGACGGAAAACACTGTGGATGCGGCCAAAGAGAAGCATGTGCCGGTTATCGAAAAGGTGGACGGCGGCGTCAAGGTCAAGGTCGGGGATGTGCCCCATCCCATGGAGGAGAAACATTTTATCGAATGGATCGAAGTGGTGGTGGCCGGAAAAGCCTACCGTGAATTCATCTGTCCCGGACAGGCCCCCGAAGCGGTCTTCAACGTGGACGGCGAGGGTCTGTGGGCCAGGGCGTACTGCAATCTGCACGGGCTCTGGAAGGCGTAATCATCATCGACACCCTTAAGGGGCTGTTTGGGAGCCAACACCCAAGGCCTGGAAAAATCGAGGGACCGAAAACGGGTGGGACGATGATGGTGAATGGATAAAAAAAGACCGCAGGAGCAGTATACAGAACGTGACTCCCCGCAGATGGTTGCGGGGAGTCCATTGAATGCGGATCAACAGGAAAGAGAGGTTATTTATGCCAAGCTGGAAATGTTCAAATTGCGGGTATCTTCTGGAAAAGGATGCACCTCCGGACGAATGCCCGTCGTGCAAGGAAAAATGTGAATTTGTGGACAATACCTGTTACACTCCCGATTGCGAATTTGAGGGCACCGACAAGCGAATCTGAACAAGGAGGGAAAAATGGCCAAGGTGCTGATTGTCTATGCTTCTAGAGCCGGTGAAACACAGAAGATTGGAGAACTGATCGGAGAAGGCATCCGCATCGCAGGACACGAAGCGGTGCTACAGAAAGCCTCCGATGTTAAAAAGGCGGAGGATCTAAATGGGTATGATGCGTATGTATTCGGTTCCGCCACTTACCATGGGGAAATGATGCAGGGAATGAAAACACTGCTCTTTCTTGCGGAAAAAGCCGGCTTGGATAAAAAGGTAGGCGGTGCGTTCGGCGCCTTCGGCTGGAGCGGCGAAGCCCCCGACAGGATCTTCGACACCATGAAAAACATCTTCAATATGTCCATGGTGGGCGGGTCCCTGAGACTTAAGGCCAGCTACATCGGCGGCGGTGTCAAAATGGCCCAGGATTACGGACGGGAAGTAGCGGAAAAATTGTCATAAACGGAATAAACGTTTCATTGCAACAAGGAGGTTTATCATGTCAACCCCACAGCATTGCCCAGGATACGAGAGTTTCAAGAACCTGAAAGCGTTTACGTGTAAATGTCCGGATTGCGGGGAAGAAAAAGAGATCTTTTCCGACGAGTTCGATAAAACGCACCTTTGTGCCGGCTGCGGCAAACAGATTGACTTTACACAGTGCGAGTTTTCCGGCGGCACCTAACAACTCCCCCATTTTAAATGGTCATCAACATCAGGTGACCTTTTTGGAAGTCATCGCTTTTGACTTATGAATTTGATTGGGTGAAACAAGGGTCCAAGGTTTCAAGGATTCGAGGTTGGGTTGCCTCGGGTATATGTTAAAGGGATAAAAACAATACCGACGCATCTTTCCCCTCGAACCCTTGAACCCTAATTGTATTGAGGGCTAAGGAAAGGGAGTGGGATGAAAAACGGATTCCTACTGTGCCTGATTTGCCTTTCATTGGCGGTCGTGAAACCGATGTGGGCGGACAACAGCGGCATGGGGGCGGACAATTTTGAAATGCACGGCGGAAAAAGGGGGAAAGTCCCATTTCCGCATCGCGTCCACCAGGAGAAGCTGGAAGACTGCATGGCCTGCCACTCGATGTTCGAACAGAAGTCCGGAGAGATCGAGCGGCTCAAGTCTGAGAAAAAACTCAAAAAGAAAAAAGTGATGAACGCACTTTGTATCAAGTGTCACAAAAAGGAGAAAAGGGCCGGAAACAAGGCCGGACCGACAAAGTGCAATACCTGTCATATAAAGTAATGCCCATCCGTAAAGGGTCTATTTTCCGTTGAGTGGGGTCTTTCCTGGTTTTCCGTCTGCGACCCACAGCAGTACGTTTCGCCGAAACCCCTTGTACGGTCTTGCTCAACGAAAAATGTCCTCATTGCTGAACTGGATACGTTCCGGCCCGTTTACGATTCGCAAGTGGGCATCGGTTAAAAACAATAGGGGGCATATCATCATGCTGCTGTTGGGATTGCAAGGAAGTCCGAGGAAAAAGGGAAATACCAATTATCTGCTCAACCTGTTCGCTTCCGAAGCGGAAAAAATGGGCTGCCGGACGGAGATCATCCAGGCGGACCGACCCGATCTGAAACCCTGCATCGGATGCGGCTTTTGCGAGAAAAAGGGCCGTTGCGCCATCACGGACGATGCCATGGCGGAGGTGTTCACCCTGTTTCGAAAGGCGGACGTCATTGTTGCAGCCTCCCCCATTTTCTTCTACGGCATCACCGCCCAGCTCAAGGCGATCATCGACCGTTCACAAACCCTTTGGTCCCGGAAATATGTGTTCAAGCTGGCGGATCCAGCCGCTCACTTTCGGAAGGGCTTTCTACTTTCTGTCGGCGCTACAAAAGGCAAGACCCTTTTTGACGGCGTCAACCTCACCACCAAGTATTTTTTCGACGCCGTCGGAGCGGAATTTACCGGCAGCCTGCTATACCGGAGCATCGAAGGGATCGGCGACATGGAGAAGCATACCGGTGTGGCGGATGATGTCGAAGAGGCGGTAAAAGGGCTCCTCACGCCCCTGATCAGCCGTAGAAAGGTCATGTTTGCCTGCCGGGAGAACGCATGCCGCAGCCAAATGGCCGCCGCTTTTACCCGGTATCATGCAGGGGAAAGGATCGAGGCGTTCAGCGGGGGCAGCCAGCCGGCGGAAGAGGTCAATCCCGGCATGGTCCGGGCTATGGCGGAAAAGGGGATCGACCTGGCCTTTCACGAGCCGATTTCGATCGAGCAGGCGGTGGCCGAAGAGCGACCCAACATGATCGTGACCATGGGTTGCGGTGAAACCTGCCCTGCGGTGCCAGGTGCCGAGGTGATCGACTGGGATCTCCCCGATCCCGCAGGGGAATCCGAAGATGTCATGAGAAATGTCAGGGATGAGATCGAAAAACGGGTGGTCGCGTTGGTTGAGGATTTGGCCACATAAAAAATATACTGGGCTTGCCTGCCGTGCCGGATGCAGACAAGCATTTACCATAAGCTGTCAATAAAATCACATTACAACACAGGAGGAATCGATGGCGGAACCAGAGGAGATCTATCAGTGCCAGACCGTCAACTGCGGATACATGTACAACCCCGACAAGGGGGATCGTAAGGGAAAAATTCCCAAGGGGACAAAGTTCGAGGACCTTCCGGATGACTGGAAATGTCCGATCTGTGGGGCCGGTAAAAAAATGTTTAAACCCCTGGCCGGACCCGGCTCCGTTGCCGCCGGAGATTGATCGATCCGGCAGGTTGCAAAAACAATAACGGGATTGTATAATCCCAGCGTTTTGTAAGTCACGAAAACAAACCCAAAACAGATGCTGAAAACGGGATAAGGAGGAATCCATGGAAAAGTATGTGTGTACCCTATGCGGCTATGTATATGATCCGGAACAGGGAGACCCTGACAATGGTGTAGCAGCCGGAACCGCCTGGGCTGACGTGCCGGATGATTGGGAATGCCCGGTCTGCGGCGCAGGAAAAGAGGACTTCGAGCCGGAAGGGTAGGCGTATTTCTGCATCGACAAGGGTTCCACCTCGCATTTTGAGGTGAGCCCTTGTTGTATTTATGAACGAGATGTTTGGAAAAAACCGTTTTAAAGAGGTAAATTATGAAACCGATCAAAGTAGCCGACGGGGTTTACAACGTCGGCGTGAGAGACTGGAATATTCGTGACTTTCACGGATACTCCGTGCCCTTTGGCACCACCTACAACGCTTTTTTGATTATGGATGAGAAGATCACCCTGGTGGACACGGTCAAGCAGGGGTTTATCAACGAGCTGATGGAGAACATCTCACAGATCGTCGATCCCGCAAAGATCGACTGCGTGGTGAGCAACCATACCGAGATGGATCATTCCGGCACCCTTCCCATGGTGATGCACCGTATAGGAAAAGACAAGCCTGTTTATTGTTCAAAAATGGGCAAGAAGAACCTCGCCCTCCATTTCCACAAGGACCTGAATCTTCAGGTGGTGGACAACGGTTCCACCATGAGCCTGGGAAAGAAGAGCCTGACCTTTCTTGAGACCCGGATGATCCACTGGCCGGACAGCATGTTCAGCTATCTCGCCGAAGACAAGCTCCTTTTTTCAAGCGACGGTTTCGGCCAGCACTATGCCGGGCGGGAGGCTTTCGATGACGAGATCGGGGACGAGGTGATGGTGCATGCCAAGAAGTACTTCGCCAACATCCTGCTGCTGTACGCCCCCAAGATCCTCAAGTTGGTGGACGAGGTCAAGGCCAAGGGGCTTGAGATCGATACCATTTGCCCCGACCACGGCATCATGTGGCGCAAGGATCCCATGAAAATCATAAACGCCTACGAGCAGTGGAGCCAGCAGATTTCGAAAAGAAAGGCGGTGGTGATTTACGATACCATGTGGCACAGCACCGAGAAGATGGCGGATAAGATCATCGACGGTCTCATCGACGAAGGGGTGGACGTCAAACCCATGCACCTTCGCAAATGGCACCGGAGCGACATCATGACCGAGGTGCTGGACGCCAAGGCTATTGTCGTCGGATCCCCGACCCTCAACAACCAGCTCTTTCCCACTGTGGCCGACATCCTGGTCTACATGAAGGGGCTCAAACCCAAAAACAAGATCGGGGGCGCTTTCGGGTCCTACGGGTGGAGCGGAGAATCGGTGAAATTCATTACCAAAGAACTGGAGGCGATGAAGTGCGAGATCGCTGATCCCGGGGTCCGGATCCAATACGTGCCTGATGCCCAGGGCCTTGCCCAGTGCTACGAATACGGCAAAAAGATCGGCCAGGCGATCAACGCGGCGGTAGAAGAGTAACTGAAACCAGGCGCCGCCAGTGGCTTTTTACTTGGCGGCGATAATAATATAAAGCCATACAGGACGCGGGATCAGCCCCTCCGGCGGTCGGGTGGATCCTGCGTTTCTTTTGGTAATTGCGGAAAATGAAAATACCTGTTGTTGACTTGTCCGAGTGTAATCTCTGCGGTGGGTGCGTGGACACCTGCCCAGAGGTGTTCAAGATGAATGATGCCGGTTTTATCGAAGTGATCGAGCTGCCCGCTTACCCCCAAAAGGCGGTGGACGAGGCGATCATGTACTGCCCAAAAGACTGCATTTACTGGGAGGACGCCTGATCCTCATTTCGGGCGTTTTGTCCAACGGCCTTTTCCCACATTCAACGTGCCGAGGTGAACCTTGAGCCACCGGAAACTGAAAAAGCAGGTCTTGGAGCTGCTCGTATCCGGGGACTTTCAAGACGCGGTCGAAACCCTCTGCACCCTGCCGGGACGCCAGGTGGTCAATCCCCTCTTTTCCTTTCTTTATGACGGCAGGTTTCTTATCCGTTGGCGGGCGGTGGCAGCCATGGGAAGTGTGGTGTCCACCCTGGCGCGGACCGAGCTGGAATCGGCCCGGGTGGTGATGCGGCGCCTGCTTTGGAACCTCAACGACGAATCCGGCGGTATCGGGTGGGGATCCCCGGAAGCTATGGGAGAGATCATGGCAAAGAGCGAGCGCCTTTCAAGGGAATACGCTCACATTCTCGTTTCCTTTGTCAATCCCGGCGGCAATTTTTTAGAACATGAAATGCTCCAAAGGGGTGTGCTGTGGGGCATCGGACGACTTTCCAACACGCGGCCGGAACGGACCGTTGATGCGGTCCGGTTTCTCCTCCCTTTTTTGCAATCTCCCGATCCCAACCATCGCGGCCTTGCCGCTTGGGCGCTTGCCCCCATCGCGACTTCAAAAGAGATCGACACCATCTCTACTCTCCTTAACGATGCAACGGAAATTCAACTCTTCATGGATGGGGTGCAGGTGGTCAGTACCGTAGGTCAACTGGCTTCAGAAGCCATTGCCCAAATCCAGGCTTGAAATTGGCTCTATGATTATGGATTCCTGTATTATATAAGCAAAGAACAATAGATTCCTGTTTTCACATCCCTCCATGTTGCTGTTAGCCTGGAGTAGATCATGGTAGACCGTTATTCCAGAAACCGGGCCCAATCGTTTTCAAATAGATGCAAGTCTTTTTGGGGTAAGCATAAAGTTGTGGCAGCGTTGCTTTTTGCCGCCCTGTTGATCCGATCGGTCTACCTGGTGGAGATGGTTAAAAGCCCCTGTTATCAGCAGCATTTGTGGGAGCAGTCCGATATGAACTTCTTCCATTTATGGGCACAGCAAATCGCAAGTGGTGACTGGCTCATGGAAGAGCCCCATCATCCCTACCATGAATGGCATGACTGGGTGGCCAACCTCTATTTCAGATCCCAGAAAAGGCAGGAGCCGACATTTGAAAATGAACATCTGCCGATAGCGGTTGATTTAAACAAAAAGCTCGCGTTATGGGACCGATGGTACGGCGGAAGCCGCTATCACCAGGAACCCTTTTATCCCTATTTGCTTGCGATGATATACCGGCTTTTCGGTGATCGGGTGATCTGGGTTTTTATCTTGCAGTTATTTGCCGGCATCATCAGCATTGTTTTGATCCATCATATTACCATGAGGTTCTTCGGCGGATGCGTCGCTTCAATCGCCGGAATCCTTGCGGTATTGTGTGCGCCGTTGCTTTTTTTTGAGACGGTGTTGCTTCGCACAACCCTGATCACATTTTCCGGGTTGCTGCTCGTCTATTTGTCTTTGGGTGCGATAAAGTCAAGTTCATTGCTTTTATGGGGACGACTGGGTCTGATTTTCGGCTTTAGTATCTTGCTTAAATCCACCTTCCTTCTCTTTCTCTCCGGAATTGTCCTCTGGGTTTTTTGGGTGTACCGGCATTCAATGAGGAAGGGAATTACATATGCTTTAGCCCTGATTGCCGGAGTGGCAATCGCCCTGTTCCCTTTAATGGTACGGAATGTAGCCGTGGGAGCCCCTCCACTGGGGTTGAGCAGTGTAAATGCCGTAACATTTCTCTGTGCCAATGCCAGGGATACAGATCCCCATGGTTTTTATGTGAGCCAGTATGTTGCTCCAATAATGGAAAAGACCAACGGTGCGTTTTTGCCGACCGTCATCGAAACGTTGAAAACCCAGACATTTTCAAGTTATGCCATGCTTTTATGGCATAAAATCAAACTGATGTGGCACTGGTATGAAATTCCAAACAACACCAATTTTTATTACTATCGACTTCATTCTCACACCCTGCGAATGCTTCCGATTACCTTTATGATTATTTCGAGCCTGTGCATTGTAGGGATAGGGCTCGCCTTATGGCAGCGGCGGCGTTGTGTGCCCCTTTACCTTTTGCTGGCATTGCATGTGGCTTCAATACTCTCGGTTTATGTCTCGGCAAGATTTCGCGTCCCCCTGCTCGCGGCATCTCTTCCATTTGCAGCACTTACGGTAGGTCGTATTATTGAAGACTTGCAGATGCGAAAGGTAAGAAAAAACCTGATGCTCAGTATCCCGCTCATCCTGATTTCATTCTGGACGATGCGCCCGTTGCCTGATGAGGTATCCCTTATTCGAACCTCGGATTATCATGCGCCGTATTTGTTTCATTACCAGCCCCGGTTATTGGCCGCGCGGGCGGCAGGAGACATACCCGAACAATCCGATATTTTAAAAGAGGTCATCAGATCCAAACCAGAAAGTGTCAGTCGCTGGAGCCTATCCTTTCCGCCACGAAATCGAATGGATCAAAACACGGCACTTTTATTTTCCCAGTTCTACAGGATATATGCAAATTTGCTGATACAAACCGGACGGCATGATGCGGCCCGATCAATTGTGCAGCGGGGCAAGGAATTGGAGATGCTTTCAAAGATCCATCTCAAGCCTGCAGCATCTAAAAAATGAGGGGTCAGGTCTTGAGTCTTGAATTTTTCGTTTCCGCTTTAATTTGCCGGATCGGGGAGGTGTAACAAAGTTGAACAAAGTGGAAAACACATCCGGTCGTGGAAAAGACAGCATGGTCCCCTTCCCGGTAAGGGGTTGGAACTGGGGCGCATTTTTCCTGAATGTGATTTGGTCCATCGGCAACCGAACCTGGATCGGGCTGTTGTGCCTCGTACCCGTGGTCGGTTTGATCATGCCCATCGTTTTGGGATTCAGGGGCAATGAATGGGCCTGGAGAAACAAGCGGTGGGAAAGCGTTGCGCATTTCAAGCGCATCCAAAAAAAGTGGGCCATGTTTGGCGTTGTCGTCGCCCTATGCGTTGTGGTCACCCCGAATGTGCTGTTTTTCTATGCCTTTCAAACCGGCGATCCCTATACGGGAGAGCACCTTTCGTCGGTGGACTGGCTGCCGGAAAGCGCCACGGATGTCAGCTTCTATCGGATCGATGGTTTCGGGTGGGTCAAAAACTATGACTGCCTGATCCCTGAAATTGATTTTCGGGTCTTTGCAGCAGAAAACGGATGGAAGCTCCAGACGGAAGATTCCATTCTTTACTATGCCAAACGCCATAGAAACGGCGGCGGTGTTTCGGTGAACTACAATCGGGAGACTGGCAGACTCTCTGTTCAGAGCAACCACCGGTAGATATTGTCTGTCTATAGCGCCAAAATCAAAACATCCCGGTTTGGCCAATCCGATAGAGGCGGATAAATCTTTGCGTTGGGTTGAAATTGCAATCCTCAAAATCGCCCAAGCGTATGTGCTATTTCTCCGAAACGGGCACCGCGAAGGCAGTGGTATGACCATCGAATATCGGCATGGTCCTGTCCTATCCCGCATCCTATCATCGTATTACCGATGAGATGCGGGGCTTTTTCCCTGCGAACCGGCTGGCCCGATTTAAGGAATTTTACGCCTCCCGCGTTGAAGACAGCCGGTTCATCGATGCGTTGTGCGTCGATGTTCAATATCGGCGGTGCGGCATTGCGGAGAAGCTGATTACAATGAACCGGGAAAGGGCGGCGGAGAAGGGTTTCCGGACCCTGAGCCTCATGGTGTTTGCAGACAACGATGTGGCCTTGTCTTTCTACGCAAACATGGGATTTGAGGCCGTCGGGAAGATCCGGCTGGATGGCAATGAGATCATTCAGCACCAAGGCGGTTGCATACTGATGAAAACCAAGGATGTGGGTTAGAAGATGAAACATATCCCGGAACCCTACGAACGATGCCTGAAACTCCTTGGTTTTAAGGCTCCTCCTGAAGGAATCGAGGGCCTGAAGCGGATCGTCCACCGTCATCTCTGCCGCGTCCCCTTTGAAAACGTTTCAAAGCTCTTGCTATACGCAAAGGAGGGGAGGGGACGGCCTTTGACACTTACGGAATTCTTAAACGGGATCGAGCACCGGGACATGGGGGGCACCTGCCACTCCAGCAATCCCTACCTTTCCGATCTTTTGAAATTCCTCGGCTACAAAACCCTTCTGCTGGGTTCCGATATGCAGGAGTCCAATGTCCACACCTGCATCCGGGTGGAGGAGGACGGGGTGCCCTACCCTATCGATGTGGGTTATGCCGGACCCTAATTCATTTCAGAAAGACCGCTGTTGGCCTGGCCCGGCTCGGCAGGCCGGTGAAAAAGATGATCGGCGGCATTACCGGCTGGATCGACGAAGGGTTCCCCTTGGTGGAAGACAAGAGTTAAGCCACATCGTCCGGGAGGTTGACAATGCGTCTATCGTGGAAACGGATCAGGATTGCGCTGCTGTTGGGAGTCCTTTTTGGGGCGCTGATTCTTTGCGGGTGCGTCAGGCAGATCCGGTCAGCCGATGAATTGTCCGTAAAAGGCGCGGTTTACACCGTGCACCGGTCCGACGGCAGCATCAAAACCTATATCGATGTGGGGATCGGCCGCCGGTTCAAGGGCCGATTGCCCGATGATATCGATGCGATCACCGTTGCCGGTCCTTCCGGCCTCCTTCCCATCCAAAAGTCGGATTTCAACTACAATCCGCAGTGGCGGGCTTTCTGGGGGGTCCGGCCTGGCATGCCGGAGCTAGGGGAATATACCTTTACGGTTGCATCGGGCGGAAAAACCGGTGTCGCAACGGATGTGCAATCCACGGTACAGGCCCTTCCCATACCGGACACCGGTACCTTTCAACCCAAAAGCCTGGGAACGGTGGACTGCACGCCGCCCCTATTTTCCTGGGAAAAACCCGCTCACGACGCACGGCTCTACTTTCAGGTCGAAATCCGTGATCAAAACCGCCGGCATGTCTACCGGACCGAATACGTGCCGGACATGGATTTCGTCCGGCTGCCGCCTGATATCCTGATGCCGGATACTACATACCAATGGCGGGTACGGGCGGCCGACGGGCCCGACTGGCACGCGTTGAACAACCGCTCCCAATCGAGCTGGGTGACTTTTACAACGACTAAGCAGATGGGAACCTGTCCATACCGGTACCATCCCCCGCCTGAGACCGGCGACGGATGGGAGGGCTCGACGCTTGCCGAACATGGGATCGACGAGAAGATCATCGACCGGCTCATGCAGGAGATCTTTTCCAATCGCTTGAAGAAGGTCCACAGCGTTCTGATGGTCAAAAACGGTAAACTGGTTCTCGAAGAGTATTTCAACGGCCATCATCGCAACCGCATCCACCCCATGCGCTCCTTTACCAAAAGCGTTACCTCGATCCTGTTCGGCATCGCAAAAGGACAGGGGAAACCGGTGGCGCTGGAAGACCGGCTGTTCCGCCTTTTGCCGGAGTATGCCGATATTGCTTCCGATGAACGGAAAAGGGAGATAACGCTGGAAGATCTCCTCACCATGAGGGCCGGCCTTGCGTGGTGTGAAAGCATGAAGCCCTACAGCATCCCCCCCATGTACAAAAGCACGGACAGCATTCGGTATGTATTGGAGAAAAAGCAGATCGCCCCGCCGGGGGAAACCTATCTGTATAGCAGCGGTGTCTCCACCGTTCTGGGCAAAATCCTGCAGCGGATCACCGGCACCGATGCCGACCGGTTCGCCGCAGAACATCTTTTCAAACCCCTTGGGATAACCGATTATCGGTGGCATAAACTTCCGGACGGCAATGTCACCACCGGTTGGGGACTCGATATCCGGACCCGGGACATGGCGAAGATCGGATATCTCTATCTTAGAAACGGCATGTGGAAGGGCCGGCGGATCGTTCCCCAGTCATGGGTTTCGGCCTCCCTTTCCCGGCATGTAAAAGGGGAATTCACCGTCGGGAGCGACTACGGATACCAATGGCGCTGGTGCAAGCTCCCCGTCGGTGGGCGGAAAGTTTCGGCCTTCCTTGCGGCGGGCCACGGCGGGCAGTATATGTTTGCGGTTCCCGATCTGGATCTGGTGGCCGCGTTCACCAACCAGGCGGATCATAACATCGGCGGGGACTTCAGGGCTCTTGGCATGATGGAGAACTACATCCTGCCAGCGGTGCTGCATCCACCCCCGTCGCCGGATACGCCAGGGATCGCGCCCGGCACCTACAGCCGTTTTGCGGGGAAGTATCGATCCGCCAAAACCGGCGTGACGATGAAAATCTTTACCGAAAACGGCAGGCTTTATGGAAAGTCCATTTTGATCGAAGATCTGTTCCGGCTCCTGCCGATGGGGGCACACCGATTCGCGGGCCTGTCCGACGACATGGGGCGGTTTCGGCTAACCTTTGTTGTCAATCCCGGCAGCGGAAGGATCACGGGGGCCGATCTTTCCATCGGATGTTCTCGCCTTCAGTTCCATCGGACCCGCCCGCTGTTTTTCGGAAGGTAGGGCTGCAAAAAAGGGTATATAAGAGCTCGAAAGAATGTTAAGATCGTTAAAAAAATACTTAAATAACAAATACTTGAATCCTTGGATCCTCCGTCTCCAACTAAATTGGAGAAGAACCCATAAAAAAAGCGCTTCAACAAAATCCAAAGGGGAGGGCGTTGATAGTTTCGCCGTCCCCTTTGGGCCTCCGGATCGGATTACTTTGACTTTCGGTCATCCTTTTTGCCTTTGGCAGGCCGCTTACTCTTTTGCTTCAGCGGCGTGCAGCCACATCCGCAGTTGCTTTTCTTTTCCGTCATTTTCATCACCCCCTTTCTGTTTAAGTGTTTTAGTAATAACTTAATTAAAAGTGTAAAAAAAATGCCCTACTTCCGGATGCCTTTCAACTCCGCCAACCGCTGCCGGACCACTTTGATTTCGTTGTTCAACTCCTTTTCATATTCCATCAGCGCATTCAGATTCGATCCTTCCAGCTCGAGTGCTTTGTATTTTCCGCTCCCCTGGCAGCCGCATGTGCAAACTTCATTAAGAACCTTGCGACAGTTTTCCATCGCTTTTTCATCTATGGAATAGGGTATCCAGTACCCCTTCCGCTCACTTCTAACGAGCCCTGCCTGTTTCAGGACCTTGAGGTGCTGGGAAACGGCAGCCGTTGTAATCTTTAGGGTTTCCCCGATATCCTTCGCTCCCAAAGGGCCTTTGGATTTCAAAAGCTCTATTATCTTCACGCGGGTTTCCACGCTCAAGACTTTGAAAAAGTCGGAAGGTTCAAGGTCCATCGGGTACCCCATCTAATTAAGTGATTAAGTATTAACTTAAATATAGTAACAGAAAACCCTTGTCAAGCTGAAATGTCATTAAATCAAATTGAAGACTGTCGAAAATGGAGCCGATAATATATGTTATATCCGGTTGGGATGATAGAGGTTATTTCAGGTCGGCAAAGGGTTTGAATATTTACACTTGGACCCATGCCAAAATCTAGCCGGACTCTGGCACGGCAGACACTCCTTGATCCCTTTTTCTTCAACAAAATGGAGACTTCTGATGAATTATAGCGCTATCAATTTTAAGAAAAAATTTGCCGCTTTTTCAAGCCGCTGGACCCCTAAAATCATTGCGCAAATGAACGATACTCATTTCAAACTCGTTAAAATAAAAGGCGATTTCGTCTGGCATCGGCATGAAGATACAGACGAGGTGTTTATCGCCCTTGACGGTGAGATGTCCATCGATTTTCGGGAAGGCCGGGTAGATCTGAACGCAGGGGAGATGTTTGTGGTGCCAAAAGGTGTAGAGCATAAGCCCTTTGCTGAAAATGAATGCCGGATCATGGTGATCGAACCCGCCGGTACGGTCAACACCGGTGATGCCCAAGGGGAGATGACGGCGGACTCAGAGGCCTGGGTATAGGAAAAATCGATTCATTTCCGGATTGTCAGCTTGGACTCGGTTTGGTATGAATCCTCTATCGTCTTTTTCGGAATCCGAAGGATTCTCGCCCGCGAAGGCTCTTTAGGGATTGATTGGAAACAACCACCAATGGAGATGCAGTCATGAAGAGATACCTGATTGTTTTGACCGTGTATGCTTCGGTGTTTGCCGTACAGCCCGCCCTGGCAGCCGAACCACCCGTAAGCGAGGCCACCGAGGGATGCCTCGACTGCCACGCCATTTTTCACCCCGGGATTGTCGAGGACTGGCGGAAAAGCCGTCACGCCGTAAGGACTCCGGCCGAGGCGGTGAAAGAGGAGGAGTTGAGCCGCCGGGTATCCGCCGAAGAGATCCCCGAGGACTTGCAGCATGTGGTGGTGGGCTGCGCAGAGTGCCATACCCTGAGAAATGACGCACACGCAGATAAGTTCGATCACAACGAGGTGGAGATCCATGTGGTGGTGAGTCCCGACGACTGCGCAACCTGTCATCCTAAAGAACGGGGCCAATTTTCACAGAACATCATGGCCCATGCCCGGAAGAACCTGGCGGAAAATCCTGTCTACCAAAAACTTCAGCGTACCATTTTGGGCAAGACCGGTTTTGAAAACGGCCGGGTCCGGTTTGACCCGGAGGATCCGCTGACCCGGGCGGATGCCTGTTTCTACTGCCATGGGACGAAACTGGAGGTGGACGGATTCGAAACGCGGGATACCGATGCGGGTGAACTTGAATTTCCAAAGATCAAGGGTTGGCCAAACCAGGGGGTGGGACGGGTCAATCTGGACGGCAGCCTGGGCAGTTGCGCCGCCTGCCATACCCGCCACCGGTTCTCCATCGAGATGGCCAGAAAACCCCATACCTGCAAGGAGTGCCATGTGGGCCCCGATGTCCCCGCCTTCAAGGTCTATTCGGCCAGCAAACACGGCAATATCTATACCAGCATGAACGGGAAGTGGAATTTTGATGCCGTTCCCTGGACCATCGGTAAGGATATCGGCGCCCCGACCTGCGCCACCTGCCATATCAGCCTGGTGGTCAACACCGACGGAGAGGTGATCAACGAGCGAACCCATCGAATGAACGACCGCCTGAGCATGCGGATTTTCGGTATCATCTACGCCCATCCCCACCCCATCGATCCCGATACAACCAAGATTCGCAATAAGGACGGTCTGCCCCTGCCCACCGATTTCGACGGAGGGTTGGCAGACGGGTATCTCATCGGTAAAGAGGAGCAGGAGGAGCGGCGCCGGACCATGCAGGCAACCTGTCTCGCCTGTCATGCCAGCTCTTGGGTCAACGGGTATTTTTCCCGGCTGGATCACTCCATTCAGGCCGCAAACCAAAACATCCGGACCGCCACAGACATGATTAAACAGGCCTGGGACAAGGGCTATGCCAAAGCAGACAATCCCTTTGATGAGTCCATGGAGCGGCTCTGGACCGATGCCTGGCTGCTTTATGCCAATAACATCCGTTTTGTTTCGGCTATGGCGGGCGGCGGTGACTACGGGGTTTTCGAAGACGGCCGCTACCATCTGACCAAGGCGTTGCTGGATCTCCAGGACCGCCTCTCCACAAGGGAGATGCTGGAAAAGCAGACGGCCGCCAAACCCTAACCGGATCTGTTTCTCCTATCTAATGTCAGGGTTCTTTTCACTTGGTAATCATCATCTCAGAGGGTTTTTGATACTCCCGGCATTGTCAAACCCGGGGAGTCTCCCGAGAAACGCTGGGATTTGCGATGATAATTATGGATTCACCTTGAATATGGAACAAGTACTTGTTCCGTGTGGATATAATTCTCCGTTTCGGTCTTTCAATCGGCCTTCAACAGTTGCCAGTTTTTTCCCGATATGAATCGGTTTCGCCTCGCAACGCAGTATTCCCATTTTGGCAGTAACCGGTTTAATGAAATTTACTTTGATCTCCACCGTTGTACAACTGAAACCGATTTGAAGTGTAGATAGAACAGATGCCGTCATTGCTGTGTCCAGCAATGTTGAAAGAATCCCGCCATGGACCGTGACAAAAGGATTGTAGTGGTATTCCTCCGGAGTCAGTTCATAAACGGCCCAGCCCTTATCGATTTCGGAAATATGATACCCGACGAGCCGGGCTGCCGGAGGGGGGCTGATTTTGCCCTCTTTTATCGACTTTAGGTATTCCAGCCCCGAAATAAAACTGCAGGCGTCTCTCTTGTTCGATTCTGGATCATCCCATGTAATGATTCTTTTCCGATCCATAAGCACTCCTTTTTTTCAAAACGATGCGTTGTTGTCTGGTGGTGACAGGCCATCCCTTTATAGGGTGAAGGAGCACCAAACGCAATCAAACAGGTAGATAGACCCAAATTATATTGACAATAATATTACCATTAGATATTTAATGACTATTAGTCATTAAATATCTAATGGTAATATCTGAGGGAAGCATGGGAACCCAGGAACGACGAAGCAGGGAAAAGGCGCAGCGTAGAAAGACCATACTGAAAGCTGCCAAGCAGGTGTTTTTCAAAAAGGGATTTTTGGCCGCCACCATGGACCAGATTGCTGAAAAGGCAGAGCTGAGCAAGGGGACATTGTATCTTTATTTCAAAAATAAGGAAGAGCTGTATGTGTCTCTGCTCATCGACGGGCTGGACCTTCTAAGCGATGCTTACGACTGGGCGGTACGGGGCGTGACCGGATGGGAGGAGAAGGTCCGGCGGATCGGATGGGCCTATTTTGAGTATTCCCGACAAAACACCCAGTACTTTCACATCAATTTCAAGTTCCATCACGGCGAGGTGACTGCCGGTATCTCCGATACCCTTTTTGAAAAATGCTACAACAGCGGCATCGCCTGCCTGTCAGCGCTGACCGATGCCATACAGGAGGGAATGGAAGAAGGGGAGATCCGAAAATCGGATCCCCTGGCCCTTTCCATCACTCTGTGGGGGTCGCTCACCGGTATCATCCTTTTACATGACGGCAGGGACCACCGGAAACTGATGCATGTCCCCTTGAAAACCCTCATCGACCATAGCATCGAGATCTCCATTGCCGGTCTCAAAGAAAGAAAATTTGAAAAATGAGCCGGCGAATCCGGAATCAAACCCGCGGGCCCCCCCGGAACGGATAGGATTTATCCGAATGAGCACTCCAATCGGGTAAAAGGTCCCCACCGCCAACTTGAGGCGGGTATCCCAAAAGGGTAAATATGAAGTCCGTATTTTTAAATGAGATGCAGACCATTTCCAGGTGATCCGGTTGCTGGATTCTGGTCTCTGTTTACTGGGTTTATCCAGCATCGAGTGCCCTGCATCCCCTACCCAGTCAGGCACTTTTAAGGATTTTCATCATACCAAGTGCCATGAACCCGTTGTACTTTATTAACATCAATGCGAAGTCATGGCACGGCGTTTGAATAGATTGGATGTTGAGAATCCGGGCCGGAACCGTTTCCAATCCGCAACAAAGGTCTGCGTCATCCCTGTGAATCGTGGCTTTACATCCCGCTAAACAGCCTTAATTTTGGTATGTTTTTACACAATGAGGACTCAGCGCCAACAAATGGGACACGCGTGCCCCGAACCCGCGGCATTCAAGAGCGAGATGGTAAAACGGATATCGGTAATCTTTATATCTATGATGATCATGGCCGGGTGTATCCAGTTCCGGCCCATGGACAGGGGAAAAGCGCCCCTTGTCATTCCCGGTCAGTTTACCCTCTACACCGAGGCGGAAACCGCGGTCGACAGATGGTGGGAGGAGTTTGAAAGCCCGGAGCTGAACGGGTTGGTGGAAAAGGCACTTTCCGGAAATTTCGAGGTACGATCGGGATGGGCAAAAGTCCGGCAGGCCAAAGCGTTGGCGGAAAAATCGGGAGCGCTGCAGCTCCCAGCGTTTGATTATCAAGCGGGTGTCGAAAAGACCCGGATTAATTCCAAATCCAAAGCCGACACCCGTTCGCGCCACTCCGAGGAGGACGCGTTGAACCTGGGTCTCACCGCCGGTTACGAGGTGGATCTGTGGGGCCGTCTCTCTGCCGGAACCCGTGCCGACCGCTTAAACTACCGTGCAGCGTTTGAGGATCTCAAGGCAACGGCGGTGACCGTTTCCGCCACGGTGGTGGAAACCTGGATCGACATCCTTGCCACGCGGAAGCGAATCGATCTGTTGAAAGAGCAGATCCGGATCCATCTTGTCCAGCTGGATCTCCAGAAACTCCGTTTTTCCAACGGAAAGGCGAGTGCGCTGGATGTCTCCCAGCAGCGGGAAGCCCTGGCGTCGGCACGGTCCGAACTGCCCCTTTTGGAGCTTACGGAAAGGAGGCTTTTCAACAGCCTGGCGGTCCTGCTGGGAGAGGCGTCGTTTGGTGAAATCACGATTTCCCAGACCGATCTGCCCCGGCTGATCCCGGTGCCCCCGGGGGGACTCCCCGCCGATCTTCTCGCGGCCCGGCCCGATGTTCGTGCCGCTGGGTTGAGATTGCGGGCAGCCGATTGGGAGGTGGCGGCTGCACAGGCCGATCGCCTGCCCTCCCTCAACCTTTCTGCCAGGGGCATTTTCTCCAGCGGCAGTCTGGATCTTCTTCTCCACAATTGGGTGGCCGGCCTCGCGGCCAGTCTGACCGGCCCTGTGTTCGACGGAGGGCGGCGCGAACAGGAAGAGGTGCGGACCCGGGCAGTGGCAGAGGAGCGGCTGGCTGCGTATGCCAAAACCGTCGCCGCTGCGATACGGGAGGTGGAGGACAGCCTGATCAGTGAAAACCGCCAGGGAGAGTATATTCGCCTGCTTAAAGCGCAGCTTCAGGCGGCGCGGCAGACCCGGGTGAATGCGCGGGTGCAATACCTGAACGGGAAGAGCGACTATCTTTCCTACCTGGTGGCCCTGAACAGCGTGCAGCGTCTGGAACGGCAGCTTGCCGGTGAAAAGGCGGCCCTGGTCAAATACCGGGTGGATTTATACCGAACATTGGGGGGAGACTGGATCGGGGGGTTGGTCCGTCCGGAAGAATGAACTGATGAAACGAAAAGGATGGAAACAATATGAACAGCACGGACGGTGAAAAAGGGTCGGTGTTGAGAACCATCGCCAGGATATTGGTGCCACTGGTGCTGATTGCCGCCGGCGGCGCTGCCTTCGCCTATTTTAAAAGCACCGGTCCGCGTATCGAAAGGAAACCGGCCAAATCGCTCCCGGCGGTGGTCAAGGTGCTCAAAGCCGCCCATGAGAATGCCCGTATCGTAGTCAAAGCGATGGGGACGGTCACCGCCTCCGGCGAGATCACACTGAAGGCCCGGGTGAGCGGCGAGGTGCGCATGATCTCTCCCGATTTTGTCGATGGGGGTCTTGTAAAAAAGGGTGACGTGATTCTCAGGCTCGACGATTCCGACTACCGGGTGGAACTTCAGAAGGCGGAAAGCGCCCTTGAAAAGACCATTGCCGATCTCGCCATCGAACAGGGCAATCAGACCATCGCAAGGGAGGAGCTGCGTCTCATGTCTGAAAACGGAGGCAGCGGGGTGAAAGAGACCGAGCTGGCCCTAAGGGAGCCTCAGCTCAAGCAGGCAAAGGCGGCGGTGGCCAGTGCCCGGGCCGATCTTGCCAGGGTGCAGCTCAGCCTGGGCCGCACCGTGATCCGCGCTCCCTTCAACGCTCTGGTCATCAAGCGCAACATCAACCTGGGATCCAACATCGGACCTCAGGACTCACTGGCGACACTGGTCGACACCAATGCCTACTGGGTCAGGGCCGCAGTCCCCCTGGATCGCTTGCAGGCCATCGAATTCAACGGGAAGGGAGGCAGCCCGGCGGCTGTGCGGTCCGCGACAGGCGGTGTTGAAAAAAAAGGGCGGGCCGTGCGGGTCACCGGACGCCTCAGTGAAAGAAGCCGGATGGCAACGGTAATTGTCCGGGTTCCCGATCCCTTGGGCCTTGAATCGGGCCATACAGCCGCACCTTTGCTTCTGGACGATTACGTGACGGTGGAGATTGCCGGGCGTGAATTGAATTCCATTATCCCCCTGCCGCGGTCTGCCCTGCGGGACCAGGGACGGGTGTGGGTCTACGAAAAGGGCCGGTTGGGATTCAGGAAGGTGGCCGTTGCCTGGAAAGAGGAGGAGCGAATCCTGGTTGAGAGCGGTCTTGCGCCGGGAGATCGGGTGATCCTCAGCGATCTGCCCACTCCGGTGGCGGGCATGCGCCTTTCCCTTCACGGGGAAGCGGTAGCTGAACAAGGACAAACCGGTCGGACGGAAAAGAGGGGCAAACCATGACCCGGGAAACCGAATCCTCCCCGCGGCAGAGCGCCGTGTCCTGGATGGCGGCCAACTCCGTTGCAGCCAACATTCTCATGGCAGTCCTACTGGTTGGCGGTCTGTTTACCGCATTCAAGATCAAACAGGAGGTGTTTCCCGATTTCAATCTCGATGCAGTGACGATCTCCGTTGCCTATCCCGGTGCGAGTCCCGAGGAGGTAGAGTCCGGCATTATCCTGGCGGTGGAGGAGGCGGTTCAGGACCTGGAGGGAATCGACGAGATCCGCTCCACCGCATCTGAAGGGTCCGGGTCGGTGACCATCGAAGCGCTGGAGGGTGCCGACGTCACCCGCCTGTGGCAGGAGGCCAAAAGCGAAGTCGACCGCATCGATACCTTTCCCGACGAGGCCCGGCAGCCTAATGTGGCCATCGCCAGCCGCAAGCGGCGCGTCCTGACCCTGGCTTTTTATGGAACGGCGGACGAGACGGTCCTGCGGGAGACCGCTGAGCGGGTAAGGGACGAGCTGCTGCTGGATCCCGACATCACCCAGGTGTTGTTTGAAGGGGTGCGGGACTACGAGATCCACGTGGAGGTGTCCCAGGCGGTGCTGCGCCGGTATGGGCTGACGCTAAGGGACGTGGCCGATACCATCCGGCGGGCATCGGTGGAGCTGGGGGGCGGGAGCCTGAAAACCAGTGGCGGGGACATCCTGGTGCGAATGAAAGACCGCCGGGACTATGCAGAGGAGTACGCCAAACTGCCGCTCATCACGGAGGAAAACGGTGCCCGTTTGCTGCTGGACGATGTGGCCGTGGTCCGGGAGGGGTTTGAGGACACCAATCGATGGGCCTCCTACAACGGACAGCGCGCCGTTTTGATCGAGATATACCGCGTGGGGGACCAGACCCCCATTGAGGTTTCCAAAGCCGCCAAGGCGGTGATTGGAAGGATCAACCAATCCCTTCCCGAAGGTCTTGCCCTTTCGGTTCTCCGCGATTCCTCGAAGATCTTCGAGCAGCGGGCCCAACTGTTACTCAAAAACGCCGGACTCGGTCTGGTGCTGGTTTTTTTCTTTCTGGCCCTTTTTCTCGAGGCACGGCTGGCCTTCTGGGTGAGCCTGGGTATCCCCATCTCCTTTATGGGGGCATTTCTCATCATGGGCCCCATGTCCGCTTCCATCAACATGGTGACCATGTTCGCCTTTATCGTGACCCTGGGAATTGTGGTGGACGATGCCGTGGTGGTGGGAGAGAACGTCCATCACTACCGGCGGCGGGGCATGCCCTTTCTGCAGGCGGCCGTCACTGGAGCCAGAGAGGTGAGCATGCCGGTGGTTTTTTCCATACTCACCAATATGGTGGCGTTTCTGCCCATGTTTTTCATACCCGGGGTAATGGGCAAGATTTTCAAATTCATCCCCATGGTGGTGGTGAGCGTTTTTGCCATCTCTTTGATTGAAAGCCTATTCGTGCTGCCGGCCCATCTCTCCCACGAACCCAAAAGGACTTCGATCTGGCCGTTTAGCCTCATCGGACGACTTCAGCAGCGGTTCAGTATCTTTTTCGAGGGATTTGTCCGGGTGCGTTACGGCGCGTTTTTGAAGTGGGTGTTGAACAACCGCTTTACCGTATTGGCACTGGGGGTGGCCATGCTGGCCGCCACCGCCGGGTATGTCACCTCGGGACGCATGGGCATGGTCATGTTTCCCAAAGTGGAATCGGATTATGCCTTCTGCGAAGCCACCCTGCCCTTTGGCGCCTCCCAAAGGAATGTCGCATCCGTGGAACATACGCTCATCGATGCGGCGAAGAAGGTGGTCAGCCGCAACGGCGGGGAAAAATTGGCCAAAGGGGTTTTTTCGAGGGTTCGAGAGAACTCGGTTCAGGTCCGTGTCTACCTGACCGATGCCAATGTGCGTCCCATCAGTACTGCAAGTGTGACGGAGTTGTGGCGCAAGGCCGCAGGCCGGCTCACCGGCATCGAGACCGTGAGTTTTGAGTCGGACCGCGGTGGTCCCGGGTCCGGACGGGGGCTCACGGTCCGATTGAGCCACCGGGATAAAAATACACTGGATCGAGCCGGTATGGACCTGGCCGCAAAGCTCACTGAATTCCCCATCGTCCACGATATCGACGACGGATCTGCAAAAGGCAAACGCCAGTTCGATATTCGGCTTCTTCCCGCAGGAGAACGCATGGGACTGACCTCCCAGGCGGTGGCCGTTCAGGTGCGCCACGCGTTCCAGGGTGTGGAGGCGGTTTCCCAGTTGCGCCAGCGCAATGAGGTCACTGTGAGGGTTCGGCTGCCCGAGAGCGAACGGGTGACCGAAGCCACCCTGGAAGGCCTGGTACTTCAAGCGCCGCTTGGCGAGATCCTCCTTCGGGACGCCGTGAGGATGGAGGCCGGGCGGGCCTACACCACCATTGGGAGAACCGACGGGCGGCGGGTGATATCGGTTAGGGCCAATGTCCGGCCGCGCTCCCAGACCGAGATCGTCCAAAAGGCGCTCAAATCTGAGATCATGCCGGAACTCACCCGTGTTTATCCCGGGCTCTCCTACAGCTTCCAGGGGCGGCAGGCCAGTATCCGGGAAAGCATACAGGCGCTACTCATGGGTCTGGGGCTGGCACTCATCGCTGTATACGCCCTCCTGGCGGTACCCTTCAAAAGCTACCTCCAGCCCCTGATCATCATGTTCTGCATTCCCTTCGGCATGATCGGTGCTGTGATCGGGCACATTCTCATGGGGTACTCCCTTTCCGTCATGAGCCTTTTCGGTGTGGTGGCCCTTTCCGGCGTGGTGGTGAACGATTCTTTGGTGCTCATCGATTTTGCCAACCGGCGTCGACGGCGGGGTGTTCCGGCGGCAGAGGCAATCCTGGAGGCGGGCATCCTGCGTTTCAGGCCCATTCTGTTGACCACCCTGACAACCGCCGGCGGCCTGGCGCCCATGATCCTTGAAACCTCGCGGCAGGCGCGGTTTTTGATCCCCATGGCCGTATCCCTTGGTTTCGGCGTTCTCTTTGCCACCTTCATTACCCTGGTGATGGTGCCCTCCCTCTATCTGCTCCTTGAAAATGCAAGGGGGATGTTCAGGGCGGAGCCGGAAGGGATTCGTCCGATGGGAGACCGGGTGCTAAGTGCGGGGGACTACCCTTCATAGCCAGTTTCCGTCCAATGCCATTCACCTAAGCCCATGCAGCCATTGAAACCGAAAAGAGGACGTTTATAACCGAATGTCCAATGCCCAACAAGGAATGTCCAAGTCAGAAGTTTAAAAGCCCTTTACCTGATCCACTATGGTCTTCTGCCAAGTGATGCAAGCGGCCTGACCAGATGGTATACAGCAGAGCGAAGCGATTCCTTCCTTGGACATTCGACATTCCATGTTCGAAATTGCATATCCAAGCAAGCGATTTGATGACGATTCACAACTAAGCGGCCGTAGATGGGCACTTGTCAGGTAAGCTGCACGCCCTTGTCCGCCAGAAACTCCGCAAAGCTTTCTCGTTTCGGGAGCTCCAGATGGATGTCGTCGAGGTTGTCGGCGATGGGCATCCGGCCGTAAGTCTGGCAGGCCGCCACTGCTGCATGGATGTTCACAGAGGGTGTTCGGGCTGGAATCTGGTTGAGGTGAATCATGCAGTTTCCATCCCTGGCCATTTTATCGATATAAAGCCTGATGCGCTCAATGATCGCTTCCACGGGACCGTTCTCAAGTAGGGGCGCATCGACCCCTGCGACGATGCCGGCGTGGTGCCGGTCCGCAAAGGCCTTCACACGATCAGGACCGATGGAAAAAAGATCGGGGTCCAGCACACTCAATGATCCGGGACTACAGGCGAGTTTCTGGGAAAAAAAGCGCTCCGGATCCCGGCTTTCCGCGTCTCCCCAGTTTCCCCTCGTCATCACCCGACCTCCCAAACGGTCCCGCAGGCGCCGGGTGTAGGCAACCACGTATTCATCCATCATATCCAGGGTGATCATCGGGGGAGAGGCCCAGGCGTCCCGGCCGTCTATGACGAGATTGTCGTTTCCGATGTCGCTTTGCATCACCTCCACAAAGGGCACAATCACATCGTCGCAGAGAAATTCAAAGAGTTTGTGAACAAACCGGGGGTTTTCGTAGATGTCGTTGATCAGGTTCTCATATCCCCGGATGTTTGCGGCGATGCTGAAGGGGGCGGAGAAATAGATCCGTTCCACCCGGCCGGTTGCCTCGAGATAGCGGCGGTTGACTTCGCGTACCCATGGCATCCTGCCGGAACGATCGGGATTAATAGGAGCGATGCAGTCGAGATCGGAAGGCGCCTGTATCAGCGGCTCCCGGCGGTCCACATCAGGAATACCGCCGGGAGGATACACCATCTTTTGACCCAGCGCCTCGGCTTCGATGTTGTAGACATCCCAGAAATTGCTTACGGCATCGAAACCGTAGTATTCGGTCACCAACAATTGCGTCTTAACAAAAGTCCGGGAGTCGGTAAAGAAGCGTTCTGTCGGGATACCGGCGAGATGGGCGGCGTGGTCATTGCACTGGGCACCGATGCCAATGACGGAGACGTCCCTAAACGCGTTCATTCGATTCCCTTCTGATATGGATGGACACAGATATCAATTTAGCAACTGCACCCCGAATCGCACCCGCAGCCGCAGCCTGAAGGATCCTGGGTGGCCGTGTCGCTGATACCCACCACTTCGATGGCGAAAGTGAGGGTTTCCCCGGCAAGGGGATGGTTGAGATCGAATGACAGGTTTTCCTCATCCATTTTGACCAGCCGGGCAGGTATCTGCTGTCCCTCCGGTGTGGTGAGAGCCATGGTGTCGCCGACGTTGGGTTCGACTCCCTGGGGAAGTTCCGACCGGGGAAAATCATGGACCTGGTTTTCGTCACGCTGCCCATAGGCCTCGTCGGGCGTCAGGGTAAACTCCTTTTTTTCGTTGAGCGCCATCCCCATGACCGCGTCTTCGAATCCCTGGATCAGCTGACCCGATCCGGTTTGGAATTCAAGGGGAAGGCGTCCCTCGCTGCTGTCGAAGATCTCACCGTTTTGAAGTGTCCCCGTATACGTTACGCTCACGAACTTGCCGCTTTCGACTATTAGCATTGGTTTCTCCTCTGGAATGATTTGAGTTCCGTACAACGTATGGACGAAATCGGGCAAGTCAAATAATTCAGATGTATAGACCGATTCATCCCTCATCACTGAGCCGAGCGAACGATGCAGACCCGGGTTAGATGAAAACCAGCGGATCAGGTATCATGATGGAGAGGTCTGTCTCGACTGTCTCCTGTCCACCGGTTTTGGAAAAACGCCATTTAGCATTTTCTATCCCGGTTTTCCGGGTCACACCTTCGGTCCGTTCCATTTCTGCGATCTGCTTCCTTGCGCCGATCGGGAGCCATGATTGTGGCATCGTGTTTCCTGCGGTCTTTGCGGTTCCGCCGATCTTCATTGCTTCTTTTATTTTTCATCGGTTTCCTTTCTTCAGCGGCGTTTGATGCCGACCGGACAGGCGAGTTCGCAGAACCGACAGGGTTTGGCAACCATGCTGGGCTCATCGATTCCCATTTTCGATCCTTCTATCAATTCCATTTCGGCATCGCGCTTATCGTTTTCCTCCTTGCAGTAGGGTCTTTCAAAAGCACCCGATCGAAATGCATCCCTCGGACAGGCATGGTGGCAGGGCCTGTCACAGCCGCGGCATGGATTGAAATCAAGCGGGCCTGTGGGCTGGAGTTCCGCTTCTACGAAAATCCCACGAAGGCGAACGCGGGTCCCGAATTCAGGCGTCACCAGTAGGTTGTGGCGGCCGATGATTCCCAGACCAGCCAGGTGGGCGGAATCTTTAAGAAAAGCCCCACCGTACTCAATCTGGTAGGGGAGGGAAAGCGCCTTGATGCCGAAAGTTTCATCCAGCCAGATCCGGAGTTTTCTCGACTGCAGCCTCATGATGCCGTTGCCGGGGGTAAAGCCAGGCACCTTCATGCTCCACCAGTCCAGTACCGGTTCGGACATCGGGTGCTCCAATGCCCAAACCAGCACGGACCGGTGCGCCTTCCGCCATTTGACACCCTGGTATTCCTCATAAAATGGACTATTATCATAGGCCTTGTAGGAAGGGGATGCCCTCAGATCATCGATCCTTGCGATGCCTGCAAGGGACGCACCTATAGCTATCGCCTTTTCCACGATCATTTTTTCGATAGGTCGATTATGCGATTCCATCTGTCTGGATCCTTTCTGTTACTTGCCTTTCCATCTGGGCGCCTGCTTATCAACAAAAGCCCTTACTCCCTCCTTGGCATCCCTGCTTCGAATCATTTTCACTGTTTAAGCGAATGAGGGCGTCGGCCGCCACTACTCCGCGGCCCTCCGGCAACAGTATCAACGGGTTGATATCCAGTTCGACGACCGCAGTTGGATCATTTTCAACTACCCGTGCGATGGTCAGAATCGAATGAACTGCGGCATCCAGATCTACCCGGGGAGCACCCCTGAATCCATTGAACAAAGGAGCACATTTCAAACGGCACAATTTCGCAAATACCTCATCCTTTTCCGTCGGCAGCAGGATCGGCACGCTGTCTTTGATCATTTCCACCAGGATACCGCCTCCTCCCACCAGAAGGTACGGCCCGAACTGTTCATCCTGTGCCACCCCTACGATTAACTCCGCCACGCCTTCCTCCACCATCTTTTCGACCAGGAAAGCATCGGTAAGGGCCGCCATCTCTTTTAACGCCTTTGAAACGGCAGCGGCATTGGGAAGACGGAGCCTGACGCCCTGAACTTCGGTCTTGTGAGCGACTCCCAGTGCTTTGACTACCACGGGATAGCCCAATGAATCAGCTGCCGCAATGGCCTCCTCGGGGTTGTGTGCGATCCTGGCTGAAGGGACGGGCACACCCCATCGGGCCAACAATGCCTTTGATTCGATTTCATTTAAGTCCCGTAACGGGAACTCCGGACACGAGTCGTCTCGTTCGAGCAGCGGCGTGTTGACCGGGCGGCGCCAGGCCGTACCGATTTCCACGGCCGCCTGAATGCCGGCCAGGCCGTTGTCGACTCCGGCCAGCAATGCGACGCCCTGATCCATGAGACGCGGGGCCACCGATTCGGTCATGGTATCTGTAAAAGTGGCCAGTATCGCGCCTTTGGTGCCGGTCTGACGGACCGCCCGGACAAAACCCCGTTCGGCACCTTTCCAAGTCGATGGATCGCAGATATCTTCCCGAGGATAATCCAGAAGACACAGGGCGACATCGAATCTCTCCGACAAAAAGGCGGTAAATTTTTCGGCCATATGGTCCTCGTCATCCCATCCGAACATCTGGTAGTCAAATGGATTGGCGGGCACCACCCGCTCGTGGACCACCGAACCCAGTCGCTTGGCCACCTTTTCCGATAGCGCCGGGAGGGTCAGATCCGGGCCCATGGCGTCTGCTAGCAGTGTCAAGTCGCCACCGGAGGTGCTCATGGCACCGATGCGGCCGCCTTTCAGGGGGCCGAGCACGGATAGCACCTTGAGGGCCTCCACAAGGGCCTCGAGGGATCCCACCCTGGCCACCCCGACACGCTCGAAAAGTGCGTTTATCAGGCCATCGGAACCGGCAAGGGATGCAGTGTGGGATATTACCATTTTCTGACCTACTGCCGATCGCCCGGTCTTTATCGCCACAATGGGTTTTCCCAGCTCACGGGCAACGTTTACCGTTGACTGAAAAGCCATCGGGTCCGACAAGGTCTCCACATAGAGCCCGATCGCCGTGACCCGGTCCTGCCGTGCGAAAGTATCAATCGCGTCATGGAGATCGAACTTTAGCTTGTTCCCGAGGGACAACAGGTAGGCAATGGGAAGACCCCGCCGCTGCATGGTCAGGCTGAAACCGACGTTGGAGGACATGGTGATGATGGCAACTCCCCTGTCCACGCGTCGGCCGCCCTGCTGATCGGGCCAAAGCATCGCTCCATCCAGATAGTTGAGCAGCCCGTAGCAATTGGGCCCGATAAGGGGCATATCGCCGGAGACTTCAAGCAGTCGCATTTCGAGCCGTGAACCCTCCTCGCCTGCCTCGGTGAATCCGGTGGCATAGCAGACCGCACCGCCGGCCCCTCGTTGTGCGAGTTTTTCAACGATCTCAACGGTGACGTAACGATTCACCCCGACATATGCGGCATCGGGACTTTCCGGCAGATCTTCCACCGAGCGATACACTCGCTTGCCTAAAATTTCAGTTTTCTTGGGATGGACCGGCCAGATTTCTCCCTGGTATCCCATCAATTCGCACTGGCGGATCACTTCCTGGGCCTGGGCGCCGCCGAAAACAGCGATGGAACGCGGCCTCAAAAGGCGTTCCAATGCGAGGCGTGATACTCCTGGAGAACTGTTTCCGTTCATTGAGTCTTCGACATGATGGCGGTTTTCCATTGTCGTTTCCATTTGTTTCTCTTTTCCCGCTGCAACCGTCACTTTTTCATTCCCGTGATTATTTCCAAAAGGTCAATCCTCTAAAATCCGTTACCCAAAAATTTTCATGATCGGAATCCGAACGTAGGCTTTATTTTATATGTTTTCATAAAATAGTAGATAGGCCAAAACGTATCAGTGAATAGCGGAAGCCATCGGCTATGACCCGCCTTGATGACACGTTTCAAGCCAGTATTATCAGACCATCAACCGCAATGGGAAAACCTTTTCGTATAATCAGAGGATTGATATCGATCTCTTGTATGCCGGAATGGCGGCACCCCAATTCTCCCAAAGAGACGAGAATTTGTGCGACCGATTCCCGGTCCACCGGTTCACTGCCCCGAAATCCGTTGAGCAGCTCCTGGCACTGGAGCCGGCCGATCATTGCCAGCGCCTCTTTTTGACTCACTGGGGCCATACCGAAAATGGTGTCGCCCAAGGCTTCGGTAAAGATACCGCCCAGACCCAGCATGACGCAGGGTCCGAAATTTGCGTCCCGGATAAACCCTGTGACCAGTTCAATTTTACCTGGGATCTGTTTCTGGAGCAGGATCCGCCCGCTGCCGTGCATAGCCGCATCCAGTTCCGTATACGCACGTTCCACTTGCGCTTTAGAAGTGATATTCAGTTGCACCAGATTGGATTCCGTCTTGTGTGCGATACCGGGGAGCAAGCCCTTTGCCACCAGGGGAAAACCGAAACGGTCCGCAATTTCCGGTGCCTCGCTTTTCGATCCTGCAATGGCCTCTTCGACAACCGGAATGCCGAATTCGCTGAGAATCTGCTTTGCCGTAAATTCGTCTACCGGACCATTATCCATTTTAGATAGATCCGTGAATCTTTGAAGATCCGAGGTTTCCGGTGCTGCGGTAAGAGAAAGAGACCCGGTTTCCTCCACAGGGGATCGATTCAGCACCAGGTCCATGCATTCAATGGCACGGGTGATCTCCCGGAACGCCGGCACATTTATCTTCTGGGCGGATGCCTGAAAATCGTAGACGCCTTCGCGTTCCCCGGAAATCCAGCAGAAAAGCGGTTTTCCGGCCCGCTGGGCAATCCCGGTCATCTGCGGCAGGTCGGGATCAAGGTCAAAACCGCCGACAAAGCAATGGGCGAGCACCGCATCCACATCCGGATCCGCGCAAACCGCCTCCATCGCTTTCCGGTACGCAGCTTTGCTGCCGTTGATGATAATGCCCGGCCACATGTCCACAGGGTTGGCGGGCGGCATCCATTCCGGGAACACCGATTGAAGCGCATTGAGGGTTTCGGCACTGAGCGTTGCCGGGATAAGGCGGTGTGCATCCATAAGATCCACTGAGACGATGCCGGCAGCGCCGGTATAGGTCAGGACAGCGACCCGGTTTCCCTTTTTTCCTGATCGGCTCGGGAACATGGCCAGTGTCCGGCAGTAATCGGTCAACTGATAAAAATCATTGGCCTGATGTACGCCTGCCTGAACCATGGCGCCTCTCACCACCGCACCACTGGCAGACAGGCTGGCGGTGTGGCTCAAGGCCGCTGCCGCACCCTTTGCCGTTTTGCCGCCACTGAGAATCACGATGGGCTTTTTCGAACTGCGGGCCAGTTCCATAAATCGTCTGGGATCGGCAAAGGATTCCAGATACAGGCCGATGACGGTGGTATCGGGATCTTCGACGAGGAAAGAAAGCAGATCGTTTTCGTTGACGTCCATTTTGTTGCCGATGGAGCAGACCTTGCTGATGCCGGTGACGCCGTGGGACATCAGGTCGATGAGAAAGGCGCCTGTCAGCATGCCGCTCTGAACGATAAGCGATACGTCCCCTGCCGGAAGGCCGGTTTCCCATAATGTCGGGGTTACAGTCGAGAAAACATAACGGTTTTTGGCATCCACCAGTCCCATGCAATTGGGGCCCCATAGCCGAATCCGATTTTCCTGGGCGACGGAAAGGGCTTTGTCTTGTAACGACTGACCCAACGCTCCGATTTCCGAAAATCCTGCGGATTGAATCATGGCACCGGGAATCCCCCTCCGGCCGCAGTCGGCGATAACGTGTGGCACCATCTTTGCGGTGACAAAAACGATCGCCAGATCCACCGGATCGGGCACCTCAAGAATCGAAGGATAGCATGCCAATCCCTCGATCGCTTCATATCTCGGGTTGACCGGATAAATTTTGCCGGTATATCCCTCTTTCAGGTTGGAAACAATGAGATTCCCGCCTTTGCCCTTTCCCGGGGAAGCGCCGATAACCGCAATACCCCTAGGCTTGAAAAAATACTGCATGAAAAGAGACTCCTTAATCACTTGTGGATTCAATGTGGACAGAAAGGTATTGATTCATGCATCCATCATGGTGGAAGGCTTGCCCTTTTCACTCCGTTCACGGAGCAGTTGATCCAGCCAATCCGGGTCCATTTCCGGCACGGAAGACAGGAGCAGTTCGGTGTACTCGTGGTGCGGCGGGACCAGCATCTCATCTTTGATCCCCTGCTCCACGATTCTGCCCTCCAGCATGACCACGATTTCGTCGGCGATCGCCTTGACCGTAGCCAGATCGTGGGTGATAAAAAGATAGGATACGTGCAGTTCATCCTGGAGATGCTGCAGCAGTTTCAAGATCTCTTCGGCTACCAACTGGTCCAGGGCCGAGGTGACTTCGTCGCAGATGATCAGATCGGGTTTGGCCGCCAGCGCACGGGCGATACATACCCGCTGTTTTTCTCCACCGGACAGTTCACTTGGCAAGCGGTCCTTGTAGCTTTTGGGCAGTTCGATCATGGAGAGAAGTTCGGCGACCCGTTTTTCTCTCTTCTTGCCTGTCATTCCAAAATAAAATTCAAGTGGCCGACCGATGATTTTGCTGACCTTGTGCCTGGGATTGACCGCCGTATCCGGCATCTGGTAAATCATCTGCATCACCTGCAGGGTTTCGCGGCTTCGCGATTTCAGATCCGGCGGAAGTGGTTTGCCTTCGTAAATCACCTGGCCCTGCATGGGGGGCAGCAACCCGGTGATGACTCTGGCCAGCGTGCTTTTGCCGCTGCCCGATTCGCCGACCAGTGCCACGGTGCGCTTCCGCCGAATTTTGAGGTTGATGTCGTCTAGAATCTTATCTTTACCCGTATAGCTTGCCGATATATTTTCCACCTTCAGGATAACATCGTCCTCGGTTTCGCTGAGGTCTTGTTCTTTCCGGAAAGTTCTTACCGACAGGAGCTGCCGGGTGTACTCCTCTTTTGGGTTTTCCAGCATCTTTCGGGCGTTGTTTTCCTCCACCAGACGCCCATGCCGCAACACCATGATGCGGTCGGCCAGTTGTGCAACCACTGCCAGATCGTGGGTGATGTAGATAGCGGCGGTGCCGTAATCACGGGTGATTTTTTTGATGGCGGCCAGTACTTCGATCTGGGTGGTCACATCCAGGGCGGTGGTAGGCTCGTCAAACACGATAATATCGGGACGGCATGACATGGCCATAGCCACCATGGCGCGCTGAAGCTGTCCGCCGGAGACCTGGTGGGGATAGCGGTATCCGATTCTCTCCGGATCGGGCAGAAGCAGATCGCCGTAGATCTCCACAGCCTCCTGTTCCGCTTCTTCAAAACTCTTGATGCCGTGCAGCACAGGGGTCTCCGCATACTGTTTGATCAAGCGGTGTGCCGGGTTGAAGGAAGCCGCCGCGCTCTGGGCGACATAGGCGATCCGGGTGCCTCGGATGTTCCGCAAAAGCTCCTTGGAGGCGTTGAACAGTTCGATCTCCTGAAAAACGATGGAACCCGATTTGATCCGGCATCCGGGACGAGTATAGGCCATGGAGGCCAGCCCGATGGTGGATTTACCGGCGCCGGATTCTCCGATGAGGCCGAGCACCTCGCCTTTTTCAAGATGCAGGTTCACGCCGTGGACGATTTCAATCCATTTATCGTCAGTGTATCCTTCTATTACCAGGTTTTTGACTTCCAGTATGTTGGGCATGCGCTGTAATAATTTCGGTTAAGGTTATTCTTTCAGACCGCTGGCCACGTGCAGGAACCAGTCCACGATCAGGTTGACGCCCACCGTGAGCACGGCAATGGCGGCGGCCGGCCAAAGCGGGATGAATATGCCGTAGGTGATGGCGCCGCCGTTTTCCCGGACCATCCCCCCCCAGTCCGCAGACGGCGGCTGGATTCCCAGACCCAGGAAACTGAGAGAGGCGATGAACAGGAACACGAAGCAGAATCGCAGGCCAAACTCCGCCACCAATGGGGGCATGGCATTGGGCAGGATCTCCTGGCGCATGATCCACCAGATGCGCTCACCTCGCAGCCTGGCGGCTTCCACATACTCCATCACTGCGATATCCATAGCCACGGCCCGTGAGAGACGAAACACCCGGGTGGAATCGAGCACGGCGATCACGAGAATCAGGGCCGGCACGGAGGTGCCCACTACGGACAGCACCATCAGTGCGAAAATCAGGGTTGGAAAGGACATGAGGATATCCACGATCCGGCTCAGACTCAGATCGGTCCAGCCGCCAAGGGTGGCGGCCAGAAATCCCCCGATGGTACCCACAATAAATGACAGCATGGTGGTGACAAAGGCGATAGCGATGGTGTTGCGGGCGCCGTAGAGCAGCCTTGTATAGAGGTCCCGACCCAGTTGATCCGTGCCCAGGATGAATTCGCCGCCCACCGGCAACCAGACATCGCCCACGATCTCTGTCTCGCTGTAAGGGGCGATCACTGGAGCCAGGATGGCGGCGACCACATTCAACAGCACCAAAACCATTCCGATCCGGGCACTCCAGGGTGATGTTTTCAGCAGCTTGATAAAACCTGTCATGCGTCACCTTTTTTCACCGGGGGTTCCTCAGTCTCGGGTTGCTGATGATCGACAGCACATCGGCGAGCAGATTAAGGCCGATGTACACCATTGCAAAGATAAGTCCGCTGGCCTGAACCACCGGCAGATCCCGTTTGGACACGGCATCCACCAAGAGCTGCCCGAGACCCGGATAGACGAAGACCACCTCGACCACCACCACGCCGACCACCAGGTAGGCCAGGTTCAAAGCAATCACATTGATCACCGGCGACAAGGCGTTGGGAAAGGCATGCAGGACGACGATACGCATCCGGCTGACACCCTTGAGCCTGGCCATTTCGATAAACGGGCTGGCCAGGATGTTGATGATGGCCGCACGTGTCTGGCGCATCATATGGGCCACCACCACCAGGGTCAGGGTCAGACAGGGCAGGACGATGGCATGCAGTTTTTCCGCCATCGACATCTGTTCGTTGATGTTCGAGATGCTGGGGAAAAGAACGATCTTCACGGAGAAGACCGCGATGAGAATGTACGCCACGAAAAATTCGGGAAAGGAGATCGTGCTCAGTGTCGCCGTAGATATCATGCGGTCGAATAGGCTGTTGCGATACAGGGCGGCAAGGATTCCGAGCAGAACCGCCACCGGTACGGCCACCACAGCGGTTGCCGACGCCAGAAACAGCGTGTTGGCGAATCGCCAGCCGATCTGATCGGCAACCGGGCGCCCGTTGGACAATGAGTTGCCGAGATCTCCGGAGAGGAAGGAACCCAGCCAGGAAAAATAGCGGACATGGGGGGGCAGATCCAGTTTCAGCTCTTTTCGGAATGCGGCCACGGTTTCCGGAAGGGCGTTCTGCCCCAGGACGGTTTCCGCCAGATCCCCCGGCAGCGCTTCCACTCCCACAAAGAGAAGCAAAGAGATAACGACGATGGTGACCAGTCCCAGAATGACCCGTTTCACCACCAGCTCAACAATGGATTTCATTTCGTTCCTTCAACACGTTACGGCAACACGTGACGGTTCCGCCACCTCACCATGGATGCAACACTCCACCCCTTGGCGATTTAAGGGGTGGAGGTTTTATTTCTATGAGCGGAGGTTATGGACAGTCCATTTCAGCCCAATAACAATCCCGCGGATTAGGCGAACCACCAGCGTTCGCCATTTCGCATGCCGTCCAGGGCCATGTGCCCGGAAATCGGCCCATGTGCCGTCTTGGCTGAACTGGCTTCAACCATCTGATTGAACATGGGAACCACCGTTCCGCCGTCGTTTCTGCATATTTCCTGCATTTCCTCATAAAGTTTGCGGCGTTTATCGGTATCCAGCTCTGCTCTGGCGCTGATCAGCAGTTCGTTAAAACGTTTGTTAATCCATAGTGTATCATTCCAGGGTGCGCCTTCTGAGTATGCAACTGAGAACATCATATCTTCGATGGGGCGTCCGCCCCAGTAGCACATGCACCACTCTTTTTTCATCCAAACATTGCTCCAGTATCCGTCATCAGGCTCCCGTACCACATTGATATTGATACCCGCCTTTTTTGCCTGTTCCTTAATGAGGACGGCGGCGTCCACTGCTCCGGCAAACGCGGCATCTGCAGCATGCAGATTAAAGGTATGGTCCAGCATGCCGGCTTTTTTCATATAAAATTTGGCCTTATCCGGGTCATATTTTCTTTGCTCCAGGTTTTTTGCATAATATTTATTTACCGGTGCAATGGGATGATCATTTCCGGCTTCGCCATAACCGCGTAATATTTGTTTCACGAGTTCTTCACGGTTCACCGCGAGCTTTAATGCCATGCGAACATTATTGTCACCGTATGGGGTTTGATCCAACCGCATGGGGATGGTGTAGTGGGCGGTTCCCGTTGTCGCATTGACATTTATACCCGGCATCCTTTTCATGAGATTGACTGTTTTCAGTTCTACACGATCCATGTAGTGTATTCGGCCGGTTTTTAATGCATTGGTTCTGGCATTGGTATCCGCAATAGAAAGGGTTTCGATCTCATCGAAATGGGCTCTTCCTTCCTTCCAGTAATTGGGATTGCGTTTTGAAAAAGCCCTGACTCCCGGTTCCCAGCTCTCCAGAATATACCCCCCGGTACCGATTCCCTTTTCAAACTCCGGGCCTTTTGTTCCGGCAGGACAGATGGTCAAGTGATAGTCGCCCAAGATAAACGGAAAATCGGCACTGCCCCCGGAAAGCTCGAAAATAACTTCATTCTTCCCGTCCGCTTTGATGTTTTTTACATTTTTCAAATATCCTTTGGCGGCAGATTTGGATTTTTCACCCAAATGATGGTTTATTGAGAAGATGACATCCTCGGCTGTCATGGTTTTGCCATTGTGAAATTCTACGCCCTTGCGCAGCTTAAAGGTCCATACTTTTGCGTCAGGAGTTGAGTCCCAGGATTCGGCAAGTTCAGGGATGGCATTGAATTCATGATCGATCTCCACCAGACTGTTTCTGATCTGCCAGTTGACGTTCTGGTTCATGTTGGAAGTCAGTGTTGCAGGGTCCATGGAATCAGTGGTTGACCCACCGGTAATTCCTATTATAAAACGACCGCCTTTTTTGGGTGTTGCGGCATGTGCCGGTAAGGCCGAAAGCGCTGGTGACAGCGCCACCGTTAGGCCCAGTGCGGCTGTACGGGCCAGAAATTCACGGCGAGTAATTTTTCCCCTTGTCAATAATTTCTCCAGTTTTTTCAACTCTGACATCTCTCTCCTCCTTTTATCGCCACTGTTATGGTTTGTTGCCCCTTGTTTTCAAACGCACCGGCGGTCTCGGTTGGGGGACACCCCGGTTTTTTGTCATAAAGGGGTTTTTTCAATATATTGAGCGTCCATCATCTCCAGTATTTGGCCCATCGCCATATCCAGCAGTTGCACATGGGCAGGATCCAGGTCCGCCAATTCGGAGATGAGACGCCTTTCAATGGGATCCGGCATCTTTTTACCCAACCTTGTTCCCTCTTTGGTGAGTGTGATGAGCGCCACCCGCCGGTCCCCCTCTTTTTTGATCCGCTCCACCAGGCCTTTTCTTTCCAGTCGGTCGATTATTCCGGTGATGTTGGAGGGCGTTACATACAGCATCCGGCTCAAGTCCGCCGAGGATGAAGATCCATGGTGAACCAGGGACCGCAGCACCCCACTTTGGGGACCGGTCAAGCCGTACTGCCGGCTTAACTTCTGCGTATCGAGGTAGACGGAACGCACCAGCCTGCGGATCGATCCCACGATATCCTTGATGACAGACTCATTTTCCGGCTTCATACTCCTCCTCCAAGTGAATCCCAACCTTAGAAGAATATGAAATTATATAATTAAATAGTCAATACCTTAAATATCGAAATATAAAAATTTTACATGAGAGAATCCGGTCTACTTTTCCGTTACTAGCGCCGGGCATGCGGGTCGCCGTATTGCCTTCGCAGCTCCTTTTTGTCGATTTTCCCCACACTGGTTTTGGAAATAGACGCCACGAAACGGATTTCGCTCGGGACCCCGTATTTGGGTATGGTCCCGTTTTCCACGAAGGTCATGTAATGTGAACGGATCTCCGCCTTGCTGATCTCACCGTTGCGGCTGTTTTTCAGCACCAAAAGCGCCAGCGGCCGCTCTCCCCACTTATCGTCGGGGACGCCGATCACGGCGGCCTCGCTCACCGCTTCATGCCGACTGGCCATGTCTTCCAGCTGGATGGAGGAGATCCACTCCCCCCCCGTCTTGATCACATCTTTGGTCCGGTCGGTGATTTGGAGGTATCCCTCCTTGTCGATATACCCCACATCCCCGGTATGGAGCCATCCGTCCGCCCAAAGCGATTCGCTTTTTTCCGGGTCCTTTAAGTATCCCTGGGTGAGCCAGGGGCTCCGGACCACGATTTCGCCGGGCTGTTGGCTACCGCGGGGAATCGGTTTTCCCGTGGGATCGATGATTTCCAGGTCCACATGGGGCACCGGCGTTCCGGTGCGGCATTTGACCTCTATCTGCCGATCTTCCGACCAATCGAGCATGTGCTCCTTCAGGTTGGAAATGGTGAGTAAGGGACAGGTTTCCGACATGCCGTAGGCACCGTATAAAACAATGCCATGGTCTAGTGCGGCCCGGCAAAGTCCCTTGGGAAGGGCCGAGCCTCCCACCAAGATCTTCCATCCGGTGAAGTACAACCCTTTGATGGCTGGGCTGTTCATCAGCATGTGTACGATGGTGGGAACGCAGTGGGTAAAAGTCACTTGGTGATTTGCGACCAGTTTTAGGGCTTTCTCAGGATCGAACCGGCCGGGATAGACCTGCTTGGCACCCAGCATGGTAAACAAATAAGGCATGCCCCAGGCATGAACATGAAACATGGGCGTCAAGGGCATGTAGACGTCCCCCGAGTCGATGGTGACGTGAGCTCTATAGCCGCAGAGCGCAGAGAGAAAACCGTAGGTGTGAAGGACGATCTGGCGGTGGCTGAAATAGACCCCTTTTGGCAGTCCCGTGGTGCCTGTGGTGTAGAAAAGCGTGGCAACCGCATCCTCGTCAAAATCTGGGAATACATATTCGTTGCTGCTCTCCGCCAGCATCTCCTCATATTCCCCCACTACCCTGTCCTCAATGGTGGGATAGGGTCTTTTTTCATTAATAACGATGATTTTTTTGACGGTTTTTAGCTGGTTCAGCACCGGTTCGAGGATCGACATGAATTTGCTGTTGGAGATGATGACGTCGTCTTCCGCATGGTTGATGGTGTAACCGATCTGCTCGGTGGAGAGACGGATATTGATGGTGTGGAGTACCGCACCGATCATGGGTACTGCAAAATAGCACTCCAGGTAGCGGTGGCTGTCCCAGTCCATCACCGCAACCGTGTCCCCGGACTGGACCCCGATATCCCCCAGGGCATTGGCAAGCCGGCAGACTCGTTTGTACAGGGAACGGTAGTTGTAGGACCATCGATCGCTATAAACGATCTCCTGCTCCGGGCTGTGTTTTACCGGATGGCGAAGAATGTTTTTGATGAGCAGGGGATATGTGTAGGCAGACGGTGTTTTCTTTATCTTTTTGATGGGCATCCAACCCCCTACACGGGAATTTTTTTATCAGGCGCTCTTGGATACGGACCCGGAAATTTCTATATTTTCAAAAATTTATCGGTGAAATGCCACAGGGTCATTGCCAATTTCTGACTACCCCGCCGATGCTTGGATCCGGGACATGACTGGACAAAAACGCAATCATGTTAGTTACTGGACAGAGAGGCAATCGGCAATGGGGGACAGCACCCATTTACTTTGAGGGAAGGTACCCATTTTGGGGGATTAGCTGTATTTCGCGGAATTGAAACGAGGGCCCGACAATGAGATTGGGCAAAAAGACAATTTTGAGACAGCTTTTCAGTCTTCCCACAGATCCGGGTGCACAATTCCGATCTTGATAGCATATTTAAGCATTTCGAGACGACCGTGGACTCCTAGTTTGGCGGAAACCTTGGAGCGGTGTTTTTCGATGGTTTTGGGACTCACGCAGAGGATGTCGGCGATCTCCTTGGTGGATTTGCCCTCCACCACCAGGCGGAATACCTGCTGTTCCCGTTCCGATAACAGGTCGTATCCGCGGACCGTGGGGACGTTCTCCCTGGCCTTGAGATAGGTGCCGATGACATCCGCCTTGATTTTGGAACTGAGGAAGTATTCTCCCTTGCAGGCGGCCTTTAGGGCGTTGATGATGTCCGAACTGGGAGATGATTTGAGCACGTATCCTATGGCGCCGGCTTGGAGCGCCTGGTGGACGTAACTCTCCCTGGCATGGAGGGAGAGCACGACCACATGGGATTCGGGGACGGCGGTTTTCATCAAACCGATGGCTTCGAGACCGTTAAGTTTCGGCATGGCGATATCCAAAAGGATGACATCGGGTCGCAGAGAACGGACTTTTTTCAGGGCCTGAGCGCCGTTCATCGCCTCGCCGATCACCTGGAATCCGGTGTGCCGGTCCAGAAGCTGCCGCAGCCCCTCCCGCACAATATCGTGATCATCCGCGATCAGTACGCGGATTTTATTTCCAGCGATGTCTTTTTCCATGTATGGGAAGCTCCACACGAATGAGGGTACCTTTCTCAGGAGCGGATTTGATATCGAAATCACCCATAAGGGCCGCCACCCTCTCTTTCATGCTCAAAAGGCCGATGCCGTGTGTTGCATTTGATTCTAATAAACGGTCGGCCTCGGGGTTGAACCCGCAGCCGTTGTCCCGCAGCATGAAGATCACCCGGGGATGACTGTAGGTGAGATGGATCTTGACATGGCTCGCCGCTGCATGCCGGGTGACGTTGTTGAGCCCCTCTTGGAAAATGCGGAACAGGACAATCTCGGTTTCAGTGTTCAAACGGCGTTTGAATCCGGCGGCCTGCAGATCCACCTGGATCCCCGACACCCGTTGGTTGAAATCCTGTACATACCACTTGAGGGTTGGGATCAGACCCAGGTGGTCCAGCATGTCCGGGCGAAGGCGGGAAGAGGTGTCCCGGATGCACTCTGCCAGCCGTTGGATCTGGTCCATCACCTTTTCGCACATCCCTCGGGAATCGCCCATCGATTCCGGGAGGGTCTGAAGCAGCGCTTCGGTATCCAGTTGCAGCAGCATGAGGGATTGGCCGAACTCGTCGTGAAGATCTGCGGCCAGGGTACGCCGCTCCTCCTCGATCCCGTCGATGAGTTTCCGTGAAAGCAGTCGAATCTCTTCTTCCGCCTGCCGTTCCCGGGTGATGTCGATGAAATTGCCCACCACCGCCGGACGACCCATGTAGGAGGCGTGCATCGCCTGCATGTCCGCCCAGATAAAGCCGCCGTTTTTTTTTAAAAGGCGGAACACGTATCTCCGGGGGTGGATATCCTCCAGTTCCCGCTGAAGCCCCCGCTCCTTGACAAAGGGCCGATCCTCCGGATGCACCGCCTCCCAGAAATAGGTGCCCAGGATCTCCTCGGGTGTATCGTACCCCAGCATCTCCACATACTGCGAATTGACATAACTGAAGATCCCCCCATCCTGGAACATGTAGATGGCGGCAAGGGAACTCTCAAGAACGGTCCGGTACTTTTCCTCCGAAGCCCTAAGCTCCTTTTCGAACTTTTTTCGAGGAGTGATGTTGATCACGAAACCTTCGTACCCCTTCAGCTTGCCTGTGACTGTGGTCCTCAATGCTGCCGTCATCTGGGCATGGATGGTGGTCCCGTTTTTCCGGCGCATCCGGGTTTCGAAATTGCTGATTTTTCCCTCCCTGCGAAGGATTTCCAGATAGGTGGCCCGGTCCCCTTTATCCACAAAGAAAAAGTCCTGCGCCCGAAGCCCGATCACCTCATCGACAGCATCAAAACCCATCAGCTCGGCACCGGCAGCATTCACGTTTAAAAAAGTACCGTCTACATCCGTGACGTAGATCATGATAGGGGATTTTTCGAAAAAATGCCTGAATTTCTCCTCGGATAGACCCAGTTCCCAGATGGTCCGATCACGCTTTTCCAGCGCGGCTTCGAGTTTCCGATTTTTTTCAGCCAATTCCACATATGAGAGTGAAGATGGTGTTAGTTGGGGTTTCATAATTGAAGAAAAAAGGTTCTATGGTTTTTATATTCATTCAGGGTTCAATTTTTTAACAAACTGTTGAATATGCCACCGGACATCCGAACTTCTAGTACATGGGGCTAATTTTACACAAAACGAGACCTCCCGCAAGTCTAGTTGGAGACTTTTGGTATAAGGAAAGTCCAAATGGTTTTAGCGATTTGCAGTTTGCCCTTGTGCCACCACAAGCAAATCCAAGCTGGCATCGCCGAAAACGTTTAACCTGAGATTAGCGATTTTTCACAAAGAGATGCACCAGACCTTGATACAGAAGCGCTCGTAAAAACCGCAATCATACCCACAGGCCTGTCGAGGATTGCTACGAACGCTCAATGCGCAAGAAATCGGTGCAGATCGAGTCGAAAAACGCTCATTTCAGGTTAGACCATCAGCGGACCGTCAATTTTAAAATCCCTCATACCCTCCTTTCCTCTCCGAATTTTAAAAAAAAATTCGATATGGTTGTGACATTGTATAGATAAGTCCATTAATACGGATTTCGTATAGGTATTAATAGTAAGTTTAAACTGGATTGAGTCTATTTGAAAACAGGTCTGGAAATTTGCATTTCACGCCCCAACCTACCAAATTTCTTGACAATTATATTTGTTTCTGCAATCAATATTCCTGAACACATAGAGTCGATTTTGCATGAATGTTTGCAAACGATTCGACTTACCAGAATTCACCCACGTACTAGATTACCAATGAAGAAAACTGATCTGGGTCCAGAAGAGCTAATTGCGCCTTGCGGTACGAATTGTGCAATTTGCAGCCGTTTCCTTGCCTATGCCAACAATCTAAAGCGGAGTCAATGCACCGGTTGTCGGCCCGGGAACCCAAAATGTTCCTATCTGTTTGAAAAGTGTTCTGGAATTAATAGTGCTTTACAGGGGAATTCAACTGCTCGCTTTTGTTTTGAATGCGATACGATAACGAAATTGTTAGAAAAGCGTAACATTCAGCAATAATAGGGTGAAGTGTCCAACCTGTCCATATAGAAAAAACATAAGGATCAGCTTTGGAGTTAGCGCTTTACATTGATAAAATATAACATTTTCTAAATTTCTCCCAACAACACCTTTCAACAGATTAGCTGGTGAAGGCAGCACTCGTGTGCTGTTAGGATTGCAAGACTTTTTTCAAGACAGCAGTTCTCCTGCGAATCGAATTTCGGGTCGTAACAAGATAATCCATTCCATCCGGATAAAATTTAAGAAAAATAGACATGAAAAGATAGCGATAATGCATTTTAAAGGATGAAAAAGAAGCACATCGAATGGTTGATGGCAGGGGCACATCGTCATTTTCTTACACGCCATTGGGCCTGTCACGTCATCCCCGTATCCGGGATGACTGGTTTTCAAATCGCAAGGAGGAATAAATGAGCAAAAAGAAAACCCTGTTTATTTCAGACATCCACATGGCCACCGGAAAGGAATGGGACTGGTTCAACATTCAAAATGAGGGTCCTCGTCTCGAAGCGTTCTTCGATTATGTGATAATGCGGCAGGAACAGGACGGGGATATCGAGGAACTTGTGCTGCTGGGAGATATATTCGATCTGTGGGTATGCCCTCACGATCAGGAACCTCATACCTTCGACGATATATGCCAGGCTCAGCAAAGCATAATCAAAAAGATAATCGATACCGCAAAGGACGTTCCCATCCACTATGTCAACGGAAATCACGATTTTCGGGTAACCGAGCAACAGATCGCAGAGGCTTTCGATGGCGCCGTTCGATATCAAAAAGAAAGTTACCGCAGGGATAACATCTATGCAGAGCATGGACATCGACGGGCGCTTTTTAATTGCCCGGACGAAAAAAATGGCGGATTTTCCGCCCTGCCGGTGGGGTATTTCATTTCAAGGCTCCATACGACTCTGGGGGAGGGTCAAAAAGCCAGATCGAATCTAATATCACAAGCCATTCGTGAGGTGTTCGATGCCGCGGGGCCTGTCGATACTCTGGCTCAATCCGTGCTCGATGCCGTTAAACAGGCGGCTGAGAAGACCCGTGGGATTACGATCGACCGGTTTGTGATGGGGCAATTCGGTCCTGATATCAGTTATGAGGAGGTGCGCCATCGGTATAAGGATCTGTACGCGGATTGGCTCAAAAAGGAAGGATTTTGGTCCACCACACAGATGATCATGTGTGAAGTGAACCGGTTGGGGTCGGTGGCAGACAATATGTGCAAAGATGGGATCAACATCGTCGTACTGGGGCATTCCCATGACACGAAAATGGACAAAGACAGCTTTCTGGTGGAGAACCGCATTTATGCCAATTGCGGCTACTGGTGCGGATTTCAGGAAAAAGAAGAAATAGACGACAATGCCCACTTTGTGGAGACCGATGGCGAAACGGTAACCCTGAATCGTTTCAACAGGGGCGACATACAAAAAGTCGTGTCCCGCAGATTGTAACTTCCAGCAGGATAACTGTATTTATTTTCTGAGTGCCCAATGGAAAAAGAAAAACTATTTTATTTTCATTTTATAAATGGTTTTCATGAAGGTCCGGATCGCCACAGATTCAGATTATTCGGGAAGGATCAAAAAATAATATATAGATCCATAAGGAAGCAACAATGGATAAAAAGGGATTTATTCAGAGGATGCGGATAGATAAAAAATCCAAAACCTCCATAAAAAGAAATATCGAATATACAGGTGTGTTTGAGAAATATCTGTCGAATGTAAAAGACAGGCAAATGGAAAATGCACAACCGGAAGATCTTGAGGATTTTCAATTATGGGGGGAGCAAAACAAGCTAAAAAATCTAAGGATGTATTTTTGGAGCATCGCCACATACTTTTCATATGTAGAAAAGAAAAAAATGGTCCTAAAAGCAAAGGAAATAATGGGTTCCATTGAATTGGGCAAATACCGGCTCAATGAATTTCAAGGGATTGACAAAAAATACGTAGAAAGACTCCGTCGGAATAAAATCAAAACCGCAAGACAATTATTGGAAAAAGGATATACAAGAGAAGAACGAAGCAGACTCGCGAAGACAACAAGTATTCCGTTGGAATATATTCTAGAACTCATAAAACTATCCGACCTGGCACGGATACCCGGTGTTAAGAAAAAAAGAGCTAGACTTTACTATGAATCCGGCTTGGATACATTGGGAAAAATGGCTGTCTGCGACGCTCATGAACTCAGAGAGATATCCGCCAAATACATCAAAAAAAGTGGCTTTGACGGTGTACCGCCAACCGCAAAAGAAGCCGAACATACGGTGGCAAGGGCTAAGTATTTAAGAAAGTACGTTGAGTATTAGGCATGACCGGCTCTGTTTGGAAGTATATCGCTTGGTCCTCAGCCATCAACAAACTGGCCAGCTTTTCCTGAAGTGTTGCGTTTCTGTTTGGATGCTATGGGATAAGGCCCTAAATCGGCAAAAAGGAGTATGGAAATGTAAATCAGCGATTTCCAATGCGACGAACTCGAACGGAAGGACGAATGCATAAATGAAAGCGGAGGCATCAGTGAATTTTGTAAGGGTTGAGACTGAGGACGGTATTGCACTTGTCACCCTTCAAAGAGGGAAGGTAAATGCCATCACTGGAACGGTTGTGGATGAGTTGAGGGGGTGTTTCGAAAAATTGGAGACCGATCCGGATACCCGCGCAGTACTGTTTACAGGATCCGGGAAGTTTTTCTCATTCGGTTTCGACATTCCCGAGTTCCTATCGTACGGCAAAGAGGCGTTTACAGAATATCTGACCAACTTTACGGATCTGTATACCTACATGTTTCAATTTCCAAAACCATTGGTAGCTGCATTGAACGGCCACACGATTGCCGGTGGATGCATGCTGGCCCTGGCCTGCGACAGCCGAATCATGGTTGAGGGGAAGGGGAAAATATCCCTCAACGAGATCGCGTTTGGATCTTCCGTTTTTGCCGGAAGCACGGAAATGCTGAGGTTTGCAGCTGGAAGCGCAAACGCCACCGCTGTGCTTTATTCAGGCGCCATGTTGACGGCTGGTGAAGCGATGAAATTCGGTTTGGTAAACGCGGTTTCGACGGAAGACGACCTGATGCAAAGGGCAAAAGGCGTTGCAGCCGACATGGCATCAAAACGGCCAAGGGCATTTGCCAGCATCAAGCGCCTACTGAGAAAATCCATTGCAGAAGAAATGGTGAAGCGGGAGGCCGAATCCATACGCGAGTTCGTGGATATCTGGTATTCGGAACCCACATGGTCCAATGTTCAGGAGATTAAGATACGATGAAAAACTTTGTTAACCCCCCTTGGTCGAACAAACTGAAACGTTTGAAACGGTCTCTTCAATAGCCGATAAAAAGTGAAGTTGAAATATGATTGGATCTTGATATGGCAATTGAATACTTTGAAAAACTGCCGGATATGACCGCCTACAAAAAGTTGTTTGATACCACAGGCTGGAACAAATGGTACCGGGCATCGGCTGGCGATTTGCAGGAAGCGCTGAAACAAAGCTGGTATGCCTTGTGCGCATATGATTCCGGACGGTTGGCGGGTTTTGGCCGGGTTGTCTCGGATGGCGTGCTGTATGCGATGATTTACGATTTGATCGTGGCCCCTTCATTTCAGGGAAGGGGCATCGGAACTGAAATCCTGAACCGGATCATATCCAGATGCAATAATGCGGGCATCCGCGAACTCCAGCTCTTTTCGGCCCCCGGCCTTTCCGGTTTCTATCTGAAAAGAGGATTTATGGTACGACCGGCGGATGCCCCGGGGATGCGTTTGAAAAAGAGCGATAAGTTGAAAATTGGGTCATTTTAAAATGAATTTCGAAACGGGTGTCCTCATCAGGGTCGGGCTGGCAATCGACATCCTGGGCGCTTTGTTCATTTTTCTGGAGTTTCTGGGCCTTCCCCCTGATCCGGGAGATCAACAACAATTCAACCTTGTGACCATGAGGGTTTTTCCCACCACAGGTACGTTGTTGCTCATGGTGGGCTTTTCACTGCAGTTCATGGGCACCCTTATGCGGGTTTAATAAACCCGGTGGAGGAGTGAAAATGGCGAAGAAAAAACATCTTTTTATCATCCATGGCCGATCCACCAAGCCCTCTGAAGCAGCGAAGAAACGATTCGTGCTGAGTGCACTGCGCCACGGCCTGGATCGGGTCGATCCCGGCGGAGCCGCCGCTAAAAGGATCACGCCAAAGGATATCAAGTTTACCTTTGTCTTCTACGGCGATATTGCCAATCAGCGTATGCTGGATAAAAATCCTTCCCTTAATACAAAGCTGACGGCTGTCGATCCGAAGCATGGCACACCCTGTGAACCGTCGGACCCATACAAAACGCCTCTGAAAGCACTATTTACCGTTGGCAGTCAGACCAAAGCGGCCTATAAAAAATTTCTTTCCGAAAATCGGGATATGCGGGGACTCGACAATGTCACTTCCATGGTGAGCTGGATCGCCAACCTTACCGGACTCAGCGACAATATCATCAAGGCCGCCACCGCCGACATGGGCGCCTACATGATGGAACGCAAAACCGGATCGGCAATCCGTGAAAGACTTGCCGTTCCGCTAAAGAAAGCGCTCAAGGCCGGTCATGACATATGCCTGATATCCCACAGCATGGGGTGCATCGTCTCCTACGATGTATTGTGGAAGTTTTCCCAGATGAGTGAGTATAGGGACATTCAGGACTGTGGCAACCGCATCAACGAATGGATTACCATCGGCAACCCCCTCGGGGAGCCCGGCGTGCGGAAAAACCTTTATGATGCCCATGAACGGGATGACGGGCGATACCCAAAGCATATCATCCGCAGATGGCTGAATATCCCCGCCCGTGATGACTTCGTTTCTCATGACAACACTATCGAGGACGATTTCAAGGAGATGGGACCGCTTGGGTATTGCTATGCGGACATCATCAAGGATCATCCCGAGGTGTACACCTTCTGGTGCAATGAGAACGGCACCAATCCGCACAAACTTTATGGGTATCTGGACAACAAAACCGTTGCGAAGAATATTCTGCAATGGATGGAAGGGTGATCCGATAAGGGTTCCATGGTTCAGGGGTTCGAGATTCGAGAATTATCATATGGAAAGGAGAATAACTGTGGATCTTACAGAACTTGAGACACCCTGCCTGGTTTTGGATAAAAGAAAGATGGAGAAGAATATCGCCCGTATCCACGGCCGCATGAAAGATCTCGGCGTCAACCTGAGACCCCACGGAAAAACGGCGAAAAATATCGATGCCGTCAATTTGACCCTAGCGGGCCAATCCGGCGGTATTACTGTATCCACTCTTAAGGAAGCCGAATATTACCTTGGCTACGGTATTTCGGATATCGTGTATGCCGTGGGGATCGCCCCTGTAAAGCTGGAACGTATTGCCGGCATCATGCAAAAAGGCGGAAAGATCACCCTCATCCTCGACTCCATCGAGCAGGTCAGGTTCGTTGCGGCAAAGGCGCAGCAACACGGCCTGACCATCCCCGTCCTTATCGAACTTGATTGTGATGGGCACCGCTCCGGCGTGACGTCCGATGATCCGCTGCTGGTGGATATCGGCCGAATGCTGGATAATGAAAAAGGGGTGTCATTGGAGGGTGTCCTCACCCATGCCGGTGGATCCTACTTGTGCCGGTCAGTGGAGGAGATATGCATCATGGCGGAAGAAGAGCGCAGCGCCGCGGTGAAAAGCGCCGAGATTTTGCGCGCAAACGGTTTGCCCTGTCCTGTTGTGAGCGTCGGTTCAACACCGACTGCCAATTTCGCCGAAAACCTTGGAGGGGTGACCGAGGTCAGGGCCGGAGTGTTTATTTTTTATGACCTGGTGATGGCCGGGCTCGGTGTATGCGCCGAAAGCGACATCGCACTTTCCGTATTGGCATCGATTATCGGACATCAGAAACGGAAAGGGTGGGTGATTACCGATGCGGGCTGGATGGCCCTATCACGCGACAGGGGCACCGCATCGCAGACGGTGGATCAGGGGTATGGCAGGGTGTGTGATATGGAAGGGAACCCCCTGGCGGACCTGATCGTATCCGGCACTAACCAGGAACATGGCATGATTGCAGAGCGCGCTGAAAAGGGGCCGGGCTGGGAGCAACTTGGGATTGGCAACGCGCTCCGTATCCTGCCGAACCATGCATGCGCAACAGCCGCGAAGCATGACAGGTACTACCTTATCGATGGCACCACAGAAGTGATAGATATCTGGCATCGGATTAACGGCTGGTAACGGGAGAGCAGGCCTAACAGGCTTTAAAGGGTTCCGGTAAATGAATCTTTCAGAATCGTTCCTCCCCCTGAATGGTATCAGGAAAATCCGGATTGCGTCCGGCAGAACCAGGCGCTTTATGAAAAAGACGATTTCGTTTATTTCAGGATGTCCGAACCGGATGGCAGTCCCGGATTCGGGTTTCATCATTATCCTAAATTCAACATACCGGTCCGTACAACCAGACCGTGACGATCGTCTAAGCATCCTGCTATCGCGCTGAAAGACACACCTTGCCGGATGAAACGAAACCGCTGAATTCTTGACATCCCCATCTATGTCCGTCATACCATTGTAATTCGTCAAACCCATCCTGTGGCCGACCGGGACCGGTCTGTTTGAATGCCCGGTTGTATTTAACCAACCCTCTTTGAGATAGGTGGAATCGTGGAAAAAGAGATCCAGCAGGCACAGGCAATCTACCAGCTCATCACGGAGTTTTTCGTTAACTACAGTTTTCAGATTCTCGGCGCGGTCATCATTCTGCTCCTCGGTATCGTGGTGGCCCGAAAAATCAGCGATTTCGTGTTGCGGCTCTGCAACCGCAAGGAACTGGATGTTACCCTCAGCCAGTTCATTGCCAACACTGCAAAGATCGCCGTCATCGTCATGGTGGCCATTATCGCCTTGGGGAAGGTCGGTATCAGCGTCACCCCCTTTGTGGCAGCCATCGGTGCCCTTTCCCTTGGCGCCGGCTTGGCGGTTCAGGGGCTTTTATCCAACTACGGTGCCGGACTGAACATCATCCTGACCCGTCCTTTCGTGGTGGGGGACACCATCCGGGTCCAAGGTGTGGCCGGCCAGGTCAAGGAGGTGCGCCTGGCCTTCACCCTTCTTACCGATGAGGACGATGTCGAAATTACCATTCCCAACCGGCATATCGTCGGCGAGATCATTCACAACTCATTTACCGACACCCTGGCAGAGGAAACCGTGGGCATCGCCTATGACAGCGATCCGGGCAAAGCCATTGCCGCCATCCGGCAGGCCCTTGATGAAACTGACGGCGTCAGCCGGGAGAAGCCGCCGCTTATTGGCATCGAGGATTTTGCGGACAGCAGCATCAACATCGGCATCCGTTTCTGGGCCCCGACCCCTCAGTATTTCGATACCCGGTACCGGGCCAACGCGGCCATTTTAGAGGCGCTGGCGGCCGCCGAGATTGAGATTCCCTTCCCCCAGAGGGAGGTCCGGATTCTCGGGGAAGCGTCATGATGAGATTAGAAATCATCTCAAAGATGCCGAAGGGTGATTCCCGCCAAACGCCGGTTTTATTTGTACACGGAGCATGGCACGGCGCCTGGTGCTGGGAAAGCCATTTTTTGCCCTACTTCGCTGAAAATGGCTATTGCGCGTATGCGTTGAGTCTGCGCGGCCATGGAGAGAGTGAGCGGCCGAGATTTTTCCGATGGATGCGCATCACCGATTATGTGGCGGATCTGGCCGAAGCGGTGGAGCAACTACCCGAGCAGCCGATCCTGGTGGGGCATTCCATGGGCGGTCTGGTGGTACAGAAGTATCTGGAAGCAAACCCCGCACCGGCCGCTGTTCTTCTGGCCTCCGTTCCGATCAAAGGGGTGCTCCGCACCACCCTTCGGATCGCATGCCGTCACCCTTATGCATTTCTGAAAGCCAACCTAACCTGGAGCCTCTATCCGCTGGTTGCGAGCCCGGAACTGACCCGGGAAGCTTTTTTTTCGAAAGAATTTCCTTCTGAAATGCTTGCCGAGTATTTTGGCCGCATGCAGGATGAATCCTACCTCGCATTCATCGATATGCTGCTGTTTCAGTTGCCGGATCCGGAAAAGGTGACCACACAAATGCTCATCCTCTGTGCGGAAAACGACATCATATTTCATCCCGATGAGGTGGAGGAAACCGCCAGGGCCTACAATACCCGGGCGACGATATTTCCCGGAATGGCCCATGACATGATGATTGAAAAAAAATGGGAAAAGGTGGCGGATCAAATACTTGCCTGGCTGGGAGAAAAGGGCCTTTAATCATGCCCCATCCTTCGTTACTGTCCAAAGGAAGAGGCGAGTCGGCGTTTATGTGTATGGGCGGCCTACCGGCCACGTTAGTATATGATGCCACGGGCGCCATGGTGCGCCAGTTGCCCGTGACGCCGGCCCGTATTTTGAAGGTCATAAAGGAGTGGGAGGCATATGGTTGAAACCGATGCCGTCGGTTTAGAGCCCAAAAGCCGGACGCAGAAGAAAAAAGAGGACCGGGCCCTCCAGCAGCTAGGCGAGCGGTTGGTCGGGCTGACAACCGAGCAGATGGCGGTCATGGATCTGCCGGAGGAACTGGTTGAGGCGGTCAAAGAAGCGCGTGGCATCAAGGCCCACGGCGCACGTCGTCGGCAGATGCAGTATATCGGCACACTCATGCGGCGGATCGATCCCGCCCCCGTGATAAAGGCACTTGAAAACGTGCAGTTAGGGGATCTCCAAAAAGCCCGCCTGTTCAAACGGATTGAAAATTGGCGGAATGCATTAAAAGGGGGAGACTATGGGGTGATCGAAAAGATCGTCCGCCGATTTCCCCAAACCGACCGGCAACGGCTGTCCCAGCTTGCCCGGAACGCACACCGTAACGCGGGTACCGGAAAGGGCAAAAAGGCTTCGAAAGCATTGTTTCGTTACATTAAAGAGATTTCTGAATTATGAAAAAACCGCGTCTGCTTTGCATCGGCCATCGTGGCGCCACGGGGCATGTGCCGGAAAACACCCTGGACTCCGTTCGAAAAGCGCTTGAACTGGGCGCTCCCTGCATCGAGGTGGATGTTCACATGGTGGATGGCCATCTTTTCGTATTCCATGACAATCGGCTGGAGAGAACCACCAACGGCACCGGGTATCTGCATGAGCAGTCCTACGCATATCTGCGATCCCTGGATGCAGGAGGAGGCCAGCGCATTCCCACTCTAGAAGAGGTCTGCGACGTCATTGGCGAAAGGGCCTGTCTAAATATTGAACTCAAGGGAGCCGGCACCGTTGGCCCTGTCGCGGCTATGGTAAGGAGGCTCCTAAAACAGGGGTGGCGTCGGGACGCGATCCTGGTGTCTTCTTTTAACCATCGGGACCTTTTTGAATTAAAGGGACTTGAAAAGGAGATACGGATCGGTGCCCTGGTATGCGGGATACCCCTGGGGGAGGCCAAATTCGCCCAGAATCTGGGCGCTTTTTCGGTCCACCCTTTCCTGGACTTTGTCGATACGCGATTTGTCCAGGACGCCCATAAAAGGGGTTTGCGGGTCTATGTGTATACAGTGGATCACCCTGAGGATATCGATAGGATGCATCGTCTCGGGGTCGATGGCATCCTGACCAATTTTCCGGAGCGCGTGCTGAATCGATATTCACAGGGAGACTCCCCTCCGCGTTGGGTCTGATCGCGATGCCCAAACAGTGAAACCCAAGGAATATTCAAGCAGCGAATCATCACAACGGTGCAATTACTAACGAATCGAAAGGACCCAGCATGTCAGACCCATCCAGCAGCCGAATTTTAAAGAAGGTCTATGCCGCCACGACAAATGATGAACTTGAAGCCGCCTATGATGAATGGGCAAGCGATTACGATGCCCATGTTACGAGTTTCGGGTGGAAGAGCCCTGCCGTTGTGGCCGGCTTGTTCGGTCGCTTCGTGCAGCGCTACAACGCACGGGTCCTGGATGCCGGTGCAGGCACAGGCATGATGGGCGAACTGATCATGATCATGGGATACGACGATTTGACCGGTATCGATCTTTCCAAGGGTATGCTGAACAAGGCTCAAAAAACTGGCGCTTACCGGAAACTGCAGCAGATGGTGTTAGGCGAGCATTTGGACTTCACCGACAATTATTTCGACGCTTGTCTGTCGGTGGGGGTGTTCACTGCCGGTCATGCACCGGCTAACGGTTTCGACGAACTCGTCCGCATTGTCGCACCCGGTGGTTTTATTATCTTCAGTTTACTCGACACCGTTTATCTTGAAAGCGGATTTAAAGCCAAGTTTGATGCCCTGGCAGCAGAAAAGCGATGGGAACGGGTCGAAAAAACACCTCCGTATTCCGCTCTGCCTTACGAAAACCCCAACATTCGGCACAATGCTTTTGTCTTCCGGGTTCTGGGTTGATAAAAGCTTTATAGGACCACTCTGTTTTCAGAATGCCTGAGCCTCATAACGCTCTCTTTCAATGAGGCCATCCGTATGCGCACGGGTATTTCGAAAAGTGATTGGAAGTGTGTCACAATCCAGACATTCAAGTACTTCAAAATGAAGATGAGGCCCTGAGCTCTTCCCGGTTTCCCCGCGATCATTCCGCTTAAAAATAACGCCAACAAACTTGAAATGGATACTTTGCTCATTTTGATCCAAAGCCGAGATTTATCCGCCCCTGTAGGATTCCCCCCACACCCCCCGTTTCTTTTAAATTTATTTTCTGTTTTTCTTATACAAGCGATTTTTTACTCGATCTGCACCGATCTCTTGCGAATCGAGCGCTTGCAAAAATCCTCGACAGACCTACGGGTATGCCTGCGGTTTTTGCGAACGCTTCTGCATCAAGATCTCGGCACATCTCTTTGCAAAAAATTGCTCAGCTCAGGTTAAAGTTTCTTTTTTCGAACCTTCGAATAAATTCGCAATTGATACTCGAAAATGAAGAAACGAACCGAAAACGTTAAAGCTATTCCACCCTGTGCCAATAATGATGGATAGTGATAAGGCACAGTCCCGCAGGTTGAGTTTCTTTAGAAAAAAGCGAGGTGTAAATGAAAATTAGTTATAAGTTCTTGTTATTTATACTAATAGTTATCTTGGTCATGGGGAATACAAACGCAACTGTTCGGGCAACAGATAAACCTGAATATGTAGGTGCAGAAACCTGCAACGAGTGCCACCCGGACCAATATGAAACCTTTATGACGCATTCGAAAAAAGCCAAATCTTACTCAAGCATTCTTCGGATGAAAGGCAAATTGACTCCAGAGGAGCTCAAAGAATGCTATGCTTGTCACACCACCGGTTATGGCCAGCCCGGCGGATTTCGATCTGAGCAAGAAACCCCCCATCTGAAGGATAATGGTTGTGAGGTATGCCATGGCCCTGGAAGCCTACATATCAACTCTGAAGATCCGTCTGATCTTGTAGAGACCATCACAGTTGAAAATTGCATGAAATGCCATAATTCAGAGCGGGTCATGGCATTCAAATTCAAGCCATTGCTCTATGGAGGCGCCCACTGAAATGAATAAAGACCCAAAAAATCCCGGCTCTTCGTCACTCATTCGAGTTCGAAAACTATGGATCATGGTACTGGCTCCTATTTTTATGGTGGTTCTGGTTGTGCTTGCGACGATCATTGCCTATAACATCAATTCACAAAGCAACCTAGTGAGCCAACAGATGGCCGGCCAGAACACAAGGTTGGCAAACGTTATCAACAACGCTATTTTCGATGCATTGAGCACCGGAGACAATGATGTGGTGCAGTCTCAGTTTTCCCGATTGAATGAGAAGTTGCCGGGTGTGAGTATTTATGTTTACGATTTCAATGGCGTCGTGTCTTTCAGTACGGATACGGCAGCCATCAATGATCCAATAAGTCGAATATTCGAGGGTACAACCGTCCCTTCAGTCGTCAACCAGATGCTCACGGATAGCCTCCCCCCAACCTCGAGTTATACAGTGGATATCCAAGATGAACCGTATAGCTTGAAGCACCTGCCGATCATGAATGAACGAAATTGTTATCATTGTCATGGCCGATCACAAAAACTGCTTGGAGGCATTACCGTGGCTTCCAGTTTGAAAAATTCTCTGAAGACCATGGCCACGACGCGCAGTCGGAGTATGATAATCGGTGTTGGCGGCTTGGCTATACTGGTATCCGCCATATATTTTCTTTTTTTCATTCTCGTTAATAAGCCCGTCCAGTCGATTCTCCGTCAGGCACATAACCTTCGGCAGGGTGATTTCACACACACGCTTAAAACCAATCGAAGGGATGAACTTGCCCATATTTTAAACCGCCTGAACCTGATCAGTAAAGATATGCGAACGATCTTCCAGGGATTCACAAAAAAAAGCAATCGGTTGGTCGCATCTTCGGAAAAACTTGAAACCATTTCCTCGACACTCAAATCCGAAGCAGAATCCACTTCAGACCAGACTCAAAATGTGGCCGATTCAACACGAGAGGTCAGTACGACCATTAATTCGGTGGCGGCTTCCATGGAACAGACATCCGCCAATATCAGCATGGTGAACAAGCGGACGGATGAACTGTTTACAACCATCTCTGATATCGAGAATAGCTCTGGTAAAGCGCAAAAGGTTATCGCCAACGCCACCAATAGTTTTAATGATGTATCAAAAGTCGTCCTTGATTTGGGAAAAGCGACCCAACAAATTGATGCGGTGACGGATAGTATCCGGAACGTTTCTGAACAAGTTGATTTGTTGGCCCTGAATGCCACCATCGAGGCCGCACGCGCCGGTGATGCCGGCAAGGGTTTCGCCGTAGTGGCCCATGAAATAAAGGAGCTTGCCAAACAGGCGGCAGCCGCCACGGAGGATGCGGATGAAAAACTGCATTGGATGCAATCCAAAACGGATGAGACCATCCTGAAGATTCAACATATTGCCGAAATCATGAATGATGCCGATCACTCGGTAAATTCCATCGCTAACGCTGTTGAGGAGCAGTCCGTTTCGACAAAGGAGATCTCTCAAAATATGACACAGGCGTCCATCGGTATATCCGAGATAACCCAAAACATCGCCAGTGCCGCAGTATCTGTCGAGCAGGTATCAGACAGGGTTGTAAATGTGGATGCATCCACACATCAGATTTTGAAGGAAAGTGGTTTTGTGAATCAGCAAGCCTCAGATCTATCTGAACTCGCAGAAGAGATAAAAACAGCGGTTCAAAAATTCAAGATTTGATAAGTTTGCGAACACGATGGTTTGTCAATATGTTATGGCAATCCAACCGGTTTGGTTTAGGGGTGCATCCTGGTTGTTGAGTTGAGTGTTGATGCGCATGGCTGCTGTTGGAAGGGAATTATTGAGAAAGCCGCTTTTTTTCTCCCATCACCTCTTGCACCTTAATTGACAGCTCTGTAAGGGAAAAAGGTTTCTGTATGAAACCTTTACAACCACGAGCGATGATTTCAGCTGCTTGTCCGTTGATGCTGTAGCCGCTCGAAAGGAGAACCTTTACATCTCCATCTAGCGCCTTTAACTGATTGAAGGTCTCCCCACCCCCTATACCCGGCATGACCATGTCCAAGATAATGATGTCAATCTTCTTCATCCGCTTCCCATACGTATCTAAAGCATCTTGACCGTTTGTGGCTGTATAGACGCGATATCCCAATTTCTCCAGCATGCTTCGCCCGACGTCGATGATCATCTCTTCATCGTCGACAAGGAGGACCCTCCCCTCTCCTTGCTGAACGGCGACCCTTTCAGGTCTGGTTTTTTCATGCACAATATCTTTATCGGAAGCGGGGAGATAGATGTTAAAAGTGGTGCCGATTCCCGTTTCACTGTAAACATTGATGAGGCCGCCATGATTCTTAATGATGCCGTAAACTGATGCCAGACCCAGCCCGTAGCCTCTGCCTGAACCCTTCGTTGAAAAAAAAGGGTCGAAAATCTTCTCCATTGTTTGCTCATCCATACCCGTTCCCGTGTCGGTGATCGATATTTTGATAAATTTTCCAGGAGAAATTTCAAAGGGTTTAATGTCGTCTTCTTCAAGCCTAACGTTTTCGGTCTGGATAAATAGGCTACCGCCACCCGGCATCGCTTGCCAGGCGTTTACATACAGGTTTAAAAAAACCTGCTGTATCTGTCCCCGATCTACCTCTACAGGCCACAGTGTCTTTTCATACTTTTCGTGAAACTTTACTTCCTTTCTCGTACGGCCGAACATCGTGTTTTCGTGTTTAAGGAGCGTGTTTAAATCGGTGGATTTGACTTCATATTTCCCGCCCCGTGCAAAACCCAATAGATCCCGGGTCAATTCAACCGCACTTTTTACATAGGCTTCGATTTCCTTTAAATGCTCGAAGTCCGGATGAGACGGGTCCTTTTCTATCATCATCAGGGATGCCCGCCCTTGGATCCCCATCAGAACATTATTAAAGTTATGTGCGATACCACCAGCCAAAGTGCCAATGGACTCCATTTTCTGGGCCTGTTGAAGTTGGACTTCAAGCCGCTTTTTTTCACTTTCCGCTTTTCGTATAGCTGTAAGATCGTGTACCACGGCTGTCGCCTTTTTAGGTACACCATTTTCAAAGGAAATACTCGTATTCACCAATATCCAAACCGCTCTGTTATTTTTGCCAATAATTTTGTATTCAACCGGTTCCGGATTTTGATTTCCGGCGAATACGTCATCCAGCAATTTCTGAAGTACTTTTTGGCTCTTTTCTGTCAGCAATGAGAATGGGTCTATTTTCAAAAATTCTTCTTTGGTATATCCGGTGTATTCACACATCACATCATTTACACTTATGAATTGCATTTTTTGCATATCAAATTCAAAAATCCCCGCCGGTGCATTTTCAACTAATTGCCGATATTTCTCGGCCAGTTTTTTTGCAACTTCAAGCTGCTTTTTCAGTTGTGGATAATAGCTTTTGCGGGTGGATTCCAGGCTTAGGCTCAAAAATTTATCACGTGCCGTCCGACTTTCGTCTTTTTGGAGCGGGCCAGGCTTTTCGGCGCCTGTGGGGCTTTTTTTTGCCGGGTCAGGACTATTCGTATATTTGTTCATATATCTTTTCGATCTCTGATGGATTTGCAGTCCGTGGGTTTGTCGCCAAGCAAGGGTCTTTGAAGGCATAGCCTGCCAATCGTGGAATATCGGAAAAAGATACCCCCATGCTGCTTAACCGTTGTGTTATCCCCAATTGTTTTCGCAAAGAGGCGATACCATCCACAATGATTTCTGCTTTTTGCCGAGGTTTTTCTTTATTCACAACCCATCCCATGAGTTCCGCGATTTTGTTATATCTATCTTCAGCTGTCGAATAATTAAATTGGACCACCTTCTCCAGTAGAATTGCATTGCATTCACCATGGGCCAGGCCCAACATTCCGCCAAGGCTGTGAGCCATCGCATGGACCAGTCCGAGGCTAGCATTTGAGAAGGCGAGCCCCGCCATTAAGCTGGCCATCATCATGTTGTTTCGAAATTCCATGTTCTTGGGATGTTGGTAGGCACCCAGCAAATTGTCCTGAACCAATTTGATAGATGAAAGCGCTGACATGTCAGTTAGAGGTGATGATGCTGTTGATACAAAAGCCTCAAACGAATGGCAGAGCGCATCCATACCGGTTGCAGCGGTCAGCTCGGGGGGCATGGTCACCGTGGTATTTGGGTCCACCAGGGCGATATCAGGTATTACCATCTTGCTGATAATCGCTATTTTGACTTTACGTTTGGAATCGGTAATGATGGCAAATTGAGAAACATCTGCGGAAGTTCCGGCTGTTGTTGGGATAAATATGAGTGGTGGACCTGGATTCGGTACTTCATCGACACCCTCAAAATCCAATATGTCCATGGGATTGCCCGCGACCACACCGATTCCCTTCGCACAATCCATGGGACTGCCGCCACCGACCGCGATGATGAGATCACAATCATTATCCCTATATACATCCACTCCTGCCATCACTTCATGATCTTTAGGATTGGGTGTCACGTTATTATAGGTTATAAAACCGATATCCAATTTTCGTAAACTGTCCTCAACCTTTGAGGTCCAACCGGCTTTCTGGATTCCAGGATCCGTCACGATGAGTACCTTCGTTGCCCCTAGGTTCATTGCATGTCGACCAGCCAATTCCAATGCACCAACGCCATAAACGATTTCAGGGGCTAAAAACTTACGAAGCGATAGCAGAATATCTTCCATTTTGTCGGTATCGTTCATCGTTCGTTTTTCCTTTAACCATTTTATTTCTGGGACTCAATTATACTTATTTGATCGCTGAGTTCGTAACACCCCATTATCCAGGGGTATTTTTCAGTACTCGAATAATAAAACCGCAGGTTCAAACTCAAAACTAAGAGAAGCTCGAGTCGGGAGAGGATGAATGAAATTATGCAACAATTGGGACAAAAAGCAAACGGATTTATCGAATTGTGGATCATATCCCAATGCGTTGCTGCTAAACCGCAAAAAGAGACGAATCGTCGAGAATTGAGTTGATGTGCATAATAGGGGTCTAGGGGTCAAGGGTTCGAGGGTTCAAGATCAATGCCCATTATTAATAGATAAACAACCAGCGTTATACATAAAAACGGGGAAATTTCTTTTTCGAACAGTCAATACAAATAGTGGTTGCGGCGTTTATGTCAGTTCTTTTTGCATTCGCCTCGAAGGTCCGAATTCGATCCATCTTCGAGGCTTTCCCACAGCAAATACAAATTGCAAAATCATCGAAACTGCAATTGGTATCCCTTGCTGTATTCTTGATTTGACCTTCTTGAGCGTTGGGGGAAACTGGACGATACCCTCGATCTTTTTCGTTTCGAATCCCTTGAATGTGTTGTCTGAATCTCATGGCGGCACCTCTTTCTGCTACGAAGATTCATCGATTTGCGTGATGCTTAATCTTTTAAGCAATTAACGGAAAAGAAGCTATTAATGGGGCACTGTTTTACTCGTTTTGGAAAATTGGGAGTCGAGATGATCGTATCAGGTCTGAATAAATCCATACTTGCAGGTAAAATATATATAAAAAACTGTATATGTCAATACAGATTTTTATATCAAAATATACGGATATTAAATAAGTAATAAAATTCTATCACAAATAAAATGCGCTTAATTTTATCTGGTGAAGGGAGGGTTGATCGGGCCGATTTCATGGATCTGTGGATATGGGTGGCCATTTGAATCCGCGAATTGTGATGTAAACACATCAGGGCTCTAAAGATTAGCTGGAATCCGCCGATGATTATTGATGAACGATCCGTTCATTCTTCATGTGGGGTCCCAAGTAGCGGAATTCAGATATGAAGGATTTTTAATTATATCGGAAAGTGTGATCATGCGTTCCAAAGAAAACGGCAGCCTGGCAAATCGGTTTTCACCGCCTTCAACTCCCGGGATATCGCAAACAAAACCGGAATGGAGAATTCGGAAGAGCCGTTTATCTGCGGAATGCTGAGCCATCTCGGCCGATTGATTGTCGGTTTCTATTTTCCCCAGGAGCAAAACGCCATAGAAAAACTGATTCGTGAGGAAGCATTCAGCGAGGAGGAAGCATCCCGCCGGATCATGCGCCTGTCCTATACAGAACTGAGTCAGAGCATTGCGGCATCCTGGAATCTGCCGCGACTTCTTCGAAAAGGCCTGACATCCATTGCTCCTTCTCATAAGGGACCGCTGAAGGGAAAGATAGAGACCCTACAGTGCGTCACCTCATACGCCTCGGAACTCAGCGAAATGTCCTGTTGGCGATGGTATCTCCAAACCAGGACCGTTTGATATACAAATTTGGCTTGGGCCCGAAAACTGAAAAATTCCGAACCCAATTTAGCTGTCGCTTAAATCCAGCCAAGACCGCTATGGCCATCGCCGTATTGAAGCGGCAAGAGATTTCGATCCCCGATACGGGTAAAGTCGACACAAAAAATCTGATGCCAGCACATGTATTCAAGAACCTGGATCCCAAAAGCCTCGTGATGATGCCCTTGACGGTTAAAAATTCAGCGATCGGATTGTTTGTCGCCACGCGTTCACAGGAGCAGCCCCCCATCAGTGAAACAGACCTGCATAGTATGCGGATGTTGGTCAATCAGTGCATCATTGCCGTACGGCAATTTTCAGGTTAAAAGTAAACGGGTTCAACACGCACATTCCATTTTGGCGGCGCTGCACGGCTCCTCAGTGATGTCCACCTCACCGATCTGTTCGTCGATGGCGCCTTTCAAGAAGTTCGAGGCCCCGTTTTTTACCTTGTACGCCGTTTCAACGATATCCCGAATCTCCTCGTCTTTCAGACCGACCTCCCTTGCCTTTCCATAAAGATGGTCGAAACAGGGAATGCAGTTGACACCGACCGCCGCTCCTAATGCCACCATGACTTGCATCTTTGATTCCATCTTATCCTCCTTTTGAAATAGGTTCTGGTGATTGCTTCATTTCCCAAGACGCATCCCGCAATGAAAAGGTTACATCAAAACCGGCCATCCTCGGCCCACGGATATTTTTAACAATCCGATAACGGGCCAAAAGGGGTTGATTCGTTTCGCGGATACACCTTCAATGGAATTATGATAAAGCATTGCTCCACTCTCCAGTACCCTTTTCCGTTTTCCTCCAATTGCGGCCGGATGATGGCATTGATGACCGCGTATGTTTTACTCTGTTGCCAGAAATGCTATAAAGAGGAATTGGAATCCGTATCGAGGGTTCCCGTGGCATATTTTAAAAGTTGATGGCGCTGGTAATAAGAATTTAAAAGCGGGTGGGAAATGGAGAAAAAAATTCGGATCGGTGCATTGATCTCAGGGGGTGGCAGTAACCTTCAGGCCGTAATCGACGCTTGTGAAACCGGCGATATTCACGGCGGGATCGTATTCGTGGGCTCGGACAACCCCGATGCCTTCGGGCTAAAGCGCGCAAAACGGCACGGGATTCCCAGTTTTGTGGTGGATTACGCGAAGGTCATCCGCCGCTACAAAGCGGACCCGGCGTCGGTCCCCCTGCCTGTGGATGCGAACCTGGGAGCCTTGCGGGACAAAACCCGCCTTTTCCCGCCGGATGCCGATCCCAAAAGGGTCAAGGCGTTTATGGCGACCCGACTTTTTGCGGAAGCACGGATGATAGAAGAGATGGCGGCGTATTCCTTCGACCTTCTCATCCTGGCCGGATTTATGCGAAACCTGACGCCCTATTTCATCGATCGTATCAACATCGATCCCGAACTTCCGCGAATCATGAATATCCATCCCGCCCTTTTGCCGGCCTTTCCAGGAACAGACGGATACGGCGATACCTACCGCTACGGTAGCAGGATCGGCGGCTGTACAGTTCATTTCGTGGATTACGGAGAGGACACGGGGGCCATCATCGGGCAGCGGGCTTTCGAAATCACCGACCGCGATTCCCTTGAGGAAATAAAGAAAAAGGGGTTGAACCTGGAGTGGGAGCTTTATCCCGCCTGCATCCAGATGTTTGCCGAGGGCCGGCTTCTACTCGAAAAACGATCCCACACTTTGAAAAACGGCCGGACCTTTCGCAGGACCATCGTACGGTGCCTGCCCGAATCCCCATCATAAGAAGGAGCATCAGTGGCCGTAACCCCTTCGGTATTGTCCCCTTTTCACGAACTGGTACAGCAGTGGTTTTCAGAGCGTTTCGGGTCGCCCACGGACGTTCAGAAAAAAGCGTGGCCGCTGATTGCTGGTAACAAACACGTGCTGATCACCGCCCCCACCGGAAGTGGAAAGACCCTGACCGCCTTCCTCTGGGCGCTAAACGGTCTGATCACCGGCAAGTACCCCGAAGGGCAGACCTGCATCCTGTACGTATCGCCACTTAAGGCGCTTAACAACGATGTGCACCGGAACCTCATGCAGCCGCTTTCGGAGATCGGCGACATCTTCCAGAAGGCGGAGATCGATTTTCCGGAGATATCGGTATTGACCCGGAGCGGGGACACACCCCAGACCGATCGCAGGCGGATGCTGCGGCACCCGCCGGGGATCCTGATTACCACGCCCGAGAGCCTGAACCTCATGCTCAGCTCCAAAGGCGGCCGATCGATCCTTGGCGATGTTTCCACAGTGATCCTGGACGAGATCCATTCCGTGATCGGCACCAAACGGGGGACCTATCTGATCAGTGCCGTTGACCGGCTGGCGGCGCTTTCAGGGGAATTCCAACGCATTTCACTCTCTGCAACGCTCCGGCCGCTGGATACGGTGGCCGAGTTTGTGGGCGGATATACTGCCGCCGCCGGCAGCTATGAACCGGTGTATCAGAAGCGGCCGGTCGAGGTCGTCCGATCTTCCGAAAAGAAGCGGTATGCCGTGTCGGTGGCGTTTCCCGATGATGCCGCCGCCCGTTTCGATCCCCTTCAGCTCAAGAAAAAATCGGTATTGGAGCCCATTGTCGAAAAGATTCGCCGGGTGATCTCCCGGAACCGGTCCACCCTCGTCTTCGTGAATAGCCGCCGCTTGTGCGAAAAGATCACTTTTATGATCAACCGGGATGAGGTCCACCCTATCGCTTATGCCCACCACGGATCCCTTTCCAAGGAATTGAGGCAATTCGTGGAGCAGAAACTGAAAGGGGGGGAACTCAGGGCAATCGTTGCCACCAACTCCCTGGAACTGGGAATCGACATCGGCAGCCTTGACCAGGTTTTGCTGCTCCAGACCCCGCCTTCCATCTCATCCGGGATCCAGCGCGTGGGACGGGCCGGCCACAGGGTCGGTCAGACCAGCAGCGGGTCTCTCATCCCCACCCATTCACACGATTTCATCGAATCGGCGGTTCTGGCCCGTGGCATTGTCGACCAGGACATCGAGCCGGTCCGACCGGTCCTGTGTCCATTGGATGTGCTGGCCCAAATCATCATCTCCATGGCCGGTACGGAAACGTGGCACGTCGACAGGCTTTTCGATCTGATCCGGACCTCCTATCCCTACCGTCATCTCAGTCGAAATCAGTTCGATCTGGTCCTCAACATGCTGGCCGGGCGGTATTCGGGAAGCCGCATCCGTGAGCTAAAACCCCGTATCGCCATCGACCGGCTGGATCATACGGTGCAGGCCAGGAAAGGGGCCTTGCTTGCCCTTTACATGTCCGGCGGTGTGATACCCGACCGGGGGTATTTCCATTTAAGGCACCTTGAAACCAACGCTAAGATAGGAGAACTGGACGAAGAGTTTGTGTGGGAAGCCAGAACCGGCCAGACATTCACCCTCGGGACCCAGAACTGGCGGATCGAACGGATTACCCATAACGACGTCATGGTTCTGCCCGGCCATCCAAGCAAAACGGCCCCCCCTTTCTGGATTGCAGAAGAGGGGCACCGCAGTTTTCATTTTTCCGATAGGATCGGACGGTTTCTACAGCGGGTGGATGTCTGTGCCGATGATGCAGAATTGAAAAAGATTTTGGTAACGGACTACCGGATGAACGGGACTGCCGCAAAAGCCCTCAAAAGGTTCTTCACAAAGCAAAAAACGGAAACCGGCGCCCCTTTGCCCCATCGCCACCATCTGCTTTTCGAGCATGTGGCATCCGGACCCTCCGGTTACCCCGGTAACCAGTTGATTCTGCATACGCTGTGGGGAGGGCGCGTCAACCGACCTTTCGCCATGGCTCTTCAGACCGCCTATGAAGAAAAATTCGGGCAGTCGGTGGAGATCTTTGCGGACAACAATTGCATATACATGGTACTGCCCCACGATATCGCGGACCCGGATCTGCTGACCCTGGTGAGCGGTGCGAACCTGGAAACCCTCTTGCGAAAGCGGCTGGAAGGATCCGGTTTTTTCGGGGCCCGGTTTCGCGAGTGCGCCGGCCGGGCCCTGTTGATCTCCCGAAGAAAAATCAAAGAGCGGATGCCGCTTTGGATCACCCGTCTCAAATCCCAAAAGCTGCTGGATGCCGTAGCGGGGTATGGGGATTTTCCCATTCTTCTGGAGACCTGGCGGACCTGTCTCGACGATCTTTTCGATCTTGAAAACCTTGCCACCCTTTTAGCGGAGTTGGAATCGGGACGGATTTCATGGACCTCTCTTACCCGCTCCCGGCCGAGTCCCATGGCCATGGGGGGGGCCTGGCGGCAGATCAACCAGTACATGTACAAGCGGGACGAAGGGGTTTCCAACCGAAAATCCGCTTTAAGGGATGATCTGATACAGGAGCTGGTGACAACACCCGGGCTCAGGCCGACGGTTTTGCAAAAAATCGTTGACCGGTTCGAGGAGATGCGGAAACGTTTGAGCCCGGGATACGCGCCGGACCGCTCCTCAGAGATGCTGGAATGGGTCAAAGAAAGGGCGATGATACCGGAGTCGGAGTGGCACCTTTTGCTTGCGGCGATCCGAAGGGATCATGCCCTATCGCCCGACGCACTGCTGGAGCCCATCTCTGACAGGTTGATCATTATCACCGCGTCGGATGCCCGGGAAAGACTGGTGATCCCGCTGGAATCCGCACCGGAAACGATTTTTGCCCTGTATGGCGGCCCCGAATCCATTCAGATCGAGGCCATGGCACCGGGGACGCGTCCCCCTAAAATTGTCAAGCCGGCAGATGTGGATTCCCATGGCGGGGATTCCGGTGTGGAAGCAGACGCTACGAAGATCATCGGCGAGTGGCTTTCCTTTTATGGGCCGCTGTCGTCTGATCGGGTCCGGGCCACTTTGGGAATAACAGAAGATCGCCTGCAATCGGCCTTAAAGGACCTGCTGGACGGGGGCAGCATCCTAACCGGGGCACTGATCACCGATGGCCCCGAAGATGACCTGTGCGACCGTGAAAATTTCGAAGTGCTCCTGAGGCTTTCCCGGACGGCGGCCATCCCTCCTTTTGAGGCTCGAAAGATCGACGAGCTGCCGGCTTTTCTCTCGTCGATCCAAAAGACCGCCAACCAAAAGGGTCGCATCGAGAGTTTGTACGACTGCCTCGAGCAGTTGATGTGCTATCCTGCAAGGGCAGATTTGTGGGAGGCGGAGTTTCTTCCCGCCAGAATCTTTCCCTATGACACCTCCTGGATGGATACGGCCATGCAGGATAGCGACCTTACATGGATCGGGGGGAAAGACCGAAAAGTGCTTTTCTGCTTTGGATCGGACCTCGATCTTTTGGGGGAAAGAGAGAAGCATGAAACGGCGGACCCTTTGTTTTCCGATCCCAACGGCAAGTATGACCTCTCCTCCCTCCTTGCAAGATGGGAAAGCGGCCCGGCGGACCTGATGGAGATGCTCTGGAATTTGGTGTGGAGGGGCGCGATCACCAACGACACCTTTATTGCCCTGCGCAAAGGAATTGAAACCCGTTTCAAACTGGTGGATGCGGGTCAAAAAGGTAGAAAAACGCCTCCGGCCGCCCCCGGTCGAAGACGTTTCAGGCGCGGTGGAAGAAGCCGTTTTTCAAGATGGAAAGGATCTCTTCCCTCTTCAGGGAATTGGCACCGTATCCCTTTTCCCGAGATCGGCCGAGATCTCATGGAGCGGGAGGAGAGAAGAAAGGATCGTGTGCGTCTTCTCATGGAACGGTATGGCGTCCTGTTCAGGGAGCTGGTCACAAGGGAACTGCCGGAATTCGGGTGGGGCCGGATTTTCAGATCCCTTCGATTGATGGAGCTATCCGGAGAGATCCTGTCCGGATACTTTTTCACCGGGATCAAAGGTCCCCAGTTTATCTCCCATAAAGGGTTTCAGATCCTGCAGCACCAGACCGATAAAGAACACATTTTCTGGCTCAACGCCATGGACCCCGGCTCTCTGTGCGGTGTTCCCGTCGAGGGTTTGGCCCGGAAACTGCCAAGGCGCCTGCCGGGTAACCATCTGGTATACAAAGGATGGGACCTGGTGCTGGTGTCCCGGAGAAACGGAGCGGACATTACATTTCACGCTCCGGTGGAAGATCCCCTGATGCCGTCCTACTTGAAGCTTTTTCAGCATCTGTTGGGCAGGCGTTTTAAACCCCTTCGCCAGATTACCATGGAAAAAATCAACGGGATTGAAGCCCCAAAAAGTCCTTATGTCGATATTTTCAGGGCGGACTTTGATGTGGTATCGGACTATAAGCATGTGGTGTTGTACCGGAAACAATAATTCTCGAAAGGAGAGATGATATGGCCGAAATAGTCGACATTCAGGAGTATCAGTCGGAAATCGAAGAGATTGACATTTTCAGGTATCTGAACCCGGAAGAGATGGGTCGCTTATTGCAAGTTTCCGATGCAGTGGCCTATACTCCCGGAGAAACCGTGCTCCGCCAGGGGGAAGTCAGTGACGACCTGTTTGCGGTGATTCAGGGAAGTGTTGATGTGCTGGTCAAGGAGATCTCCAAAGAGGCGGTGGTGGTCAGTCGGATCGGTGCGGGAGATGTGTTCGGCGAAACTGGGATATTCACCCGCGAGGCGCGTACCGCAACGGTGAGAGCGGTGGAAAAAACGATCTGCTATCGCATCAAAAGCCGTAACCTGCTTCGTTTTATCCAAGAAAACGCCGGTGCCGGCAACAAGCTGCTGCTGGTGATCGTCCTGAGTCTGATCAACAAGCTGAAACACATCAACACCAAACTGGCATTCGAAAACCAGTCCGATATCGACTACGATTACGTGGATTCATTGATCGAGGACTTCGCAGAACTGATATAAACGGGCGGTCGGAATTCTATTCCGACACAGAGGCCGCGGCGTGGCCTTTCCGGTTATACTTTGGTCTAGCTGTAGCGATCTCGCTGATACCCAAGCGCTTGTCGTTTTATTCATGTAACTTTGGTGTTAGACTTTGAAAGCGGCCTGCATGCCGTATATGATACAGTCACGCTAACCTCACCCTTGCAGTGGATGGATCCCATGAAATCCAATGACACTTCTCCTTCTGCTGACATCGGCGAACATGTGGACAGTCTTCTCGACCTTTTTGGCGACGGCATCTACATATCGGACCGGTGGGGCACCACCCTGAAAGTCAACCGGATGTATGAGGAGATGACCGGGCTTTTGCGCGAAGAGCTGGTCGGCCGGAATGTGACTGAGTTGAAACGGCAGGGTGTTTACGATACGGCGCTGAATCCCGAAGTGGTTCGGTCAAAAAAGCCCCAAAGCTCCGTACAGGTGATCCGCAACGGGCGGAAGGTGGTCCTAAACGCATATCCCGTCTTTGACCGTAAAAATCAGGTGGCCTTTGTGGTCACCTTTGTCCGTGACATCACGGTGATGGCCCAGCTCAAAGCCGAGATTCACGGGCAGAAACAGCTGATTGCTCAGACCCACCGGAAATTGAAAGAGGCCTTTCGGGAAAAGGCGTCAGCAGTTCCTATGGTGGCCCAAAGCCATGAATACCTGGATTTGCTTAAAACCGTCCGGAAAATCGCAGCCACAGACGTGCCGGTGCTTCTTTTGGGGGAAACGGGCGTCGGAAAGGATCTTCTGGCCCGGCACATACACGAAAACAGTCTCAGGGGGGATGAACTGTTTATCAAGGTCGACTGCGCGGGCATTCCCCAGAACCTTGTGGAGTCGGAACTGTTCGGATATGCCCCCGGAGCTTTTTCGGGTGCCAGCAAGACGGGAAAGCTCGGGCTTTTGGAGGTGGCGGACGGTGGCACCCTGCTTCTGGACGAGATTGGTGAACTTCCCCTCTCTCTGCAGGCCAAACTGCTGAGATTTATCCAGGACTACGAGATCGTAAAGGTGGGATCCACCCGGGCGAAGCGGATCGATGTCCGAATCCTGGCCTCCACCAACCGGGATCTGCAGGCGGATGTGGCAAAGGGGCGCTTTCGCAAGGATCTTTACTACCGGCTTCAGGTCGCCGTCCTCAGCATTCCAGCCCTACGAGAAAGAAAAGAGGATATCCTTCCCCTGGCCGAGGCGTTTGTCGAGCGGTCTTCTCTTCGATACAAAAAAAATATAACCCTTTCCCAGGGAGCCGCTGCTCTCCTTCGCGATTACCGATGGCCCGGAAATGTCAGGGAGTTGGAGAATCTCATCCGGAGCCTGGTGGTGACTTCCGAGAAAGATCTCCTCACGGCGGATGACCTGCCAGGCACCCTATTGCCGTCGGGTCACCGGAATGCGGCTTGCGGTGGATTCGCGGGGGGGAGCAAGGCAGGGTTGTCCCTTAAAGAGATCGTGTCGGAATTTGAAAAACGGGTGATCCTGGATGCACTCGCATCGGATGGATCCGTGTCCGCCGCGGCCCGGCGCCTCGGGGTCGATCGCACCACGCTCTTCCGCAAGATGAAGCGGTACCGGACCGGAGAAGAGAAATGAAAAGAGCCAATTTCCAAACGTCCCATTTTGCTCAATCTCTGCGTCTGGCTCAAATTTCAATCCTCGAAATACACCATGTATTCCTGTGGTTGAAATTATCGCCCTCCTTGACCTTAAACAAACTAAAACGTTTTGAAACTGGCTCACGTCTTGAAATCATTCAGCGGTAGGGAAATCTATCACCGTTAACCCTTTTGATGAACGGAATGGGTTATCCATGCAGCGATGTACATTAAAAAACTCCCCGGCCCCTGGACTGAATAGTGTCTATCCACAGGAACCGTTGACTAACAAAAAAGCACACCTGATTCTAAAGAACCCTACCATCCTTTTCGTCCTATGGCTGCTGTGGTTTCAGGTCACCGGAACCGCTTTAGCCATGGCGGAACGCCCCACGGCATTCATTCATGCGAGCCTGGTGCCCATGACAACCGAGATGGTGCTGCCGGATCAGACCGTGGTTGTAAAGGGCAAGAGAATCACGCGTATCGGCCCTTCCGGGCAAACAGCGATTCCCGAAAACGCGCGGGTTGTGGACTGTAAAAACGCCTTTCTGATGCCCGGCCTGGCGGACATGCACATGCACCTGAGATACAACTGGCTGAGCGATGCCTGGCCGGTATCTCCCCTGAAGCTTTACATTGCAAACGGGGTCACGACCATCCGCTGTTTCGGTCCCCGGGGAAAGACCGGCCGCTACGGCTTGAAATGGCGAAAGGCGATCGATGACGGTGAACTTGTCGGTCCAGCGATCCTCACCTGCGGCCCCCAGCTACGAGGTCATTTTAAAAAACAGCCGGAGGATCTTGTCATCCGGCAGAAATACCGGGGATTCGATTTTGTTAAAATCTACTCCTATGTCACGCGGGCCGAGTATGATGAGATCATGCGCATGGCCAAGCGCCTCAACTTCTACACCGCCGGCCATATCCCATTTCAGGTGGGTCTGGACGGTGTTCTTGCCGCAGGCATGGACGAGATTGCCCATATCGAAGAGCTGCTGTGGGAGTTTTCCGACCTTGACCGCAGCCGATATTTTGAAAGCGAAGGAGAGTGGATGACCCATGCCATCCGGATCACCTTCGACCGGCTCTCGCCCTTTATCGATCTCAATCCGCAGGATCGTGAGCAGAAACTGAAGCCCATGATTTCTACCGTTGTAAACAAACTCAGGTACAGACCCGTTCCCTTCTCCACAACCCTGGTGGTGGACGACGTCATCGTACAGAAGCTGTTCCATCCCGAGCGGTTTTCGAAAAAACCGGAAAATCGATTTTTGCCAAAGGCATACCTGGAAAGACTGCAAGAGGGAAGAGAAAAGCACCAGGTCCAGTTCAAGGGAGGTGAGGCTTTCGCTCCCCTGAAATACCAGTTGGACCGGGCGCTGGTCAAAGCGCTCAAGAAAAGCGGAAATCCGTTGCTGCTCTCCACCGACGCGGGGACCGGCGGTATGGGGATTGTGCCCGGTTTCTCAGTTCATGATGAACTACGGATCCTGGCGGAGTGTGGGTTCACCCCTTATGAGGCCATTGCTGCCGGTACGGCGGTTGCATCCCGGATCGTAATGCGAATGATCGGAAAAGATGAATTCGGCACCATCGTTCCCGGCAAACGTGCGGATCTCGTTTTACTGCAAAAAAATCCCCTGGAGGATGTGACCAACACCCGCAAGATCATCGGGGTCATGGCGGCCGGCCGGTGGTATGATGCAAAGACGTTGGCAGAAATGCTGGAACCGGGAGGGCTGAAATAGCCGGGCGTTTATTGGTTCATTCGTTAGAAGTCCCAGGCAGTTCTAAAAATTTCTTCTACATCCAGATGAGAGGCGCGCCTGGGATTGTTGTCCCAGAGTCGTTCGGCTGCCATAGCCCCCTCCGCCAGATCCTTGAAATCCTCCTGCGCCACGCCATAATTCCTGAGTCCCTGTTTGAATCCCACCTTACCGATCATGGATGCGATTTCATCTATGGCCTTTATGGCACACGCTGTTTCCGGTAGGTCGTTATCCCGAAGGCCCATGGCGCTGGCAATACGGGCATATTTGCCTTTGGCTGCTGGGAGGTTAAACCGCATGACACTGGGTGCCATGAGGCTGACCGCCTGGCCGTGGGGTAGACCGCATCGGGCGCCCAGGGCCAGGGCGCAGGCGTGGGCGCCACCGGTCTGGGTGTTGGCGAATGCCATGCCGGCCAGGAGGCTGCCTTTCAGCATGTCGGAGCGGACATCCAGGGTTGCCCCGCTGCGGCAGGCGGGGATGAGGCTTTTGGAGATGAGACGGATCGCCTCGAGGGCCAGCGGCTCCGTGAGGTAGGTGGCGTGCCGGCCCGTAAAGGACTCCACGGCATGCATCAGGGCATCCAATCCGGTGGCGGCGGTGATGGAAGGGGGAAGCCCCAGGGTCAATTCCGGGTCCAGCAGGGCAACCGTTGCGAGCAGGTGCCGGCTGACGATCCCTTTTTTGATCCGGTTCCGGTGATCCGACAATACGGCAATGGCGGTCACCTCGCTGCCGGTGCCCGCGGTTGTGGGGATCTGGATCAGGGGGAGACCTGGCTTTTCCACCCGCTCAATACCGAACCAATCGGTAATCTGCCCGGTGTTGGTCATCATCACGGCGGTCACCTTGGCGATGTCCAGAGCACTGCCACCACCCATACCGATCACAACGTCGGGTTGAAACGCACGGGCGGTTGCACCGCTTTGTTCCGCCACTCTCACGCTTGGCTCCGATTCCACTTCCGAAAACAGCACATGGGAGATATCTGCATCGTCCAGGCATCGCACGATTCCATCCGTCAAACCGGCGGCAACGATACCGGGGTCGGTGATCACCATGACCCGGCGACTCCCAAGCCGGCGGATCTCATCTGCGACCTGTTCGATGGTGCCGGCCCCGAAGAGGATGCGGCCCACCGTGCAAAAAACCTGATGATTCACTTCGTGCTCCTTTGTTTCCAGCGGTTGCAACTAATTCCTAAAGTAAGTCACGGCCTTTTGCCGTGAGACTTTAGTAGGCTTTGCCGACAAAGTTCTAAGCTGGAAAAAATACGAAATCCGAATTTCGAAATCCGAAACAAATTCAAAATCCTAATGTTTAAACTTTCAAAACATGTTTACCATTTTTGACGCAGTTATCTTCAGTTTCAGTAATTTGAATTTCTGTCATTCGGATTTGTTTCGAGATTCGAGTTTAGGGATTCGGATTTTAATCAATACCGCCATTCCTCATAACTTTTAAGATGCCTCCCTCATACCGTGCGTTTTATGGCATGTTAACTGATTCCTTCAGCCTTCGAAACCCGGCCTCCGGCAATGTGAGATCTGCGTAATCGTAAACACGGCCCAGGCTGTCGTATTTATGGCGGCCCATGCTGTGAAAGGGAAGCAGTTCGTAAGTGACGTTGGCAAACCCGTTGATGAAGGTCAGAATCGCTTCTATCTCTGTTTTCCGGTCATTGAAATCCGGCACCACAGGGGTCCGGACATGGATCGGGAGCGCTGGAAAACGCTTTCGAATCCGGCGGAGGTTATCCAGAATGATGCGGTTGTCCCTCCCGGTATAACGCCGGTGTTTTTCCCCATCCATGGTTTTGATATCGTAAATCAGGTATCGGATCCACCGGCAGGCCTCTGCCAGCACCGCAAAAGGGACCTGACCACAGGTTTCGACAGCGGTACCGATACGCTTTCGGGCAGCCTGCTTGAGTAGGGCCAGGGCAAAGTCCGGCTGGGACAGGGGTTCTCCGCCGCCAAGGGTCATACCGCCGCCGGATCGCGTGTAGAAAAGAGAGTCCTTTTCCACATCCGTCACCACTTCTTTTGCGCTTTTCGTTGTACCGCAGATCGATAGGGCCCCTGATGGACACGCCGTTGCGCAGCGATCGCAAACCCGGCATCGGTCCCGGTCGATCCGGACGGTGTCTCCGGGCCCGGAAATGGCCGCACCTTCGTCGCAGGCATCGAGGCACTGTCCGCACCGGTTGATGCCGAGGCATCGACCGGTATTCACCATGAGTTCGACGTCGAAGCTCTGGGATTCCGGATTGCTGCACCAGGCGCAGCTAAGGGGGCACCCCTTCAGAAACACGGTGGTCCGGATGCCGGGTCCGTCGTGCAGGGAGTACTTCTGGATATTGAACACCCTGCCGGTGGTGTCTTCGTTTCGGGAGAACATCAGAAGGCCCCGTGCTCGGTGCGTCGGATGAGGTCGTTTTGCAGATCCGGGGACAGGTCCGTGAAATAGGCGCTGTATCCGGCGATGCGCACGATCAGGTGCCGGTACTTTTCCGGTTCCTGCTGGGCGGCCAGCAGGGTTTCCCGGTTGATGATGTTGAACTGGATATGCCAGAGCTTCAGATCGCAGAAGGTACGGATAAACGCTACCAGCTTTTCCGTGCCCGCCTCGCCGGCCACGCAGTTGGGGCTGAGCTTGATGTTCAGTAGCCGGGCCGCCCGTTCCCTATAATCCCAGTTTTTGGAATTGAAGTTGGACATGAGCACTGCCGTGGGGCCGTTGACATCGGCACCGTGGGAGGCGGAACTGCCGTCGGAAAGGGGCTGCCAGGCGTTCCGGCCGTTGGGCGTGGCACTCACCACCCTTCCGAAGGGCACGTGGGATGTGAAGGGCACATAGCGAAGATCGAGGTGAACCCCTATTTCCTTTGCGTAGGTTCGGGTATATTCCAGCGAAACCCGGTCCACGGCCCGGGCGATCTCATCGGCGTAGGATGCGTTGTTCCCGTAGCAAGGAGCGCTTTTCAAAATCGCGCGAATCTCTTCACAGCCTTTAAAATCATTTTTGAGGGCCTCGATCACTTCCACCAGGGTCAAACGTTTATCTTCATACACCCATTTTTTCAAAGCGGCCAAAGAGTCCACTACGGTACCGTAGCCGATGCACTCGAAATACCCCAGGTCGATCCCCCCATCTATGTTCGGAGAGTGGAGATCCTTGCAGTTTTCCATACACAGGTCGTGGAGAGCGGAGGCAAGGGGGGCGGCAAAATGGCGGGGCCGCAGGCCGATGATGATGTGCTGCTGCATGAATGCATTCCGGATGAAATTGACCTGCTGCCGGGTGTAGGCGTTCCAGAACGCGTCCCACGTGGTGAATTCGCTGGGGTCCCCTGTTTCAAGACCCAGGACCCGGTCCCCGTATTTTCTCATGCGCCCGTTGTAAAGGGTCATTTCCAGGGCGGCGGCGAAATTGATATAGGCACATCCACTGGTATAGGTGTCCCGGTTGGGCATCCGAATCTCCGCACAGCCGGATACGGCATAGTCGTAGATCTCCTCGAAGGCGGCCCCTTTGGAAAGGTGCAGGGGGATCACCTCTTCATCGTTGATCAGCTTCGGGAAACCGGAACCGTCCTTGATGGTCTCGGCCACCTCCCACAGGTATCTCTCCGGTGCCCGGGTGTGGATGCGTGCCGCCAGATCGGGGTAGTGGAGGGGAAACTCCCTTTTGGAACGCAGCAAAAGATAGGTGAGGTCGTTGGTCGCATCCCGACCTTCGCGGGTCTGCCCCCCCACAGTGACCGCTTCCCAGTGGGCATACCCCTCGTTGAAGTCACCACCGGCAGGTGAGATGTAAAGATCGATAAACTGGGCCATGCCCACCCACATGCATTCGAAAAGCGTAAGGGCGTCCGCTTCGGTCAGGCTGCCGTTTTCCAGGTCTTGACGGTAGTAGGGGTAGAGATACTGGTCCATCCGTCCGTTGGAGATGATGGTGCCGGTTTTCTGTTCCAGGCGGGAGAACAACTGGACGAACCACTGGGATTGCATCGCTTCGTAGAAACTCCGTGCCGGATGTTCGGGCACCTGCGCGCAGGTGTCCGCCATCCGATTCAGTTCGGCCTTCCGGACGGAATCGGTTTCCATTTGTGCCATTTCCCGGGCCTTGTCGGAATGCCGACGTGCCCACAACGTAATGGCGTCGCAAACGATCACAACGGCTTCCAAAAAGGGTCGCTTTTCAATGTGTTCGAAAGCGCTTAGGGGATCCAGCGCGTCGAGCCTGTCCATGGCTTCCGCCCGGATACCGGCAAAGCCCCTTTTGAGTATCTTTTCGTAATCGTGAACCCACTGTAGGGAGGAACGGAATGAGGCGGTTTCGTTGACGATATAACGGGATTGGATGCCCTCTGTATCGTCATAGGTTAGCCGGTGGGTTTCCGGGGGAAGGCGGCGGTTGAGGTTTTCATGGAAGGTGCGTCCCTTCCAGTAGGGACTGATCTCCGTTTCCACCAACCGGGCATCCTCCCTGTCGATCACAAAAGGGGATTCGGTTCGATCGGGCAGACCTCGAATGGCGGTATCCAGGAAGTCACCGTCCAGTTCCGGATAGAGGATGCCGTATCTTCCGATGCAGCCGCAGCGGCCCGCCAGGAGCTGATCATCATCGATGGTGACATCGATTTTTTCCGCAATATTTGAAAGGGCCTTGGCCCATCGCAGGATCAGCGGTTCACCCTCGGTCTCCTGCATCGATTCAGTGAACCACCTCGCCCGCTGGATGTCGATCTTCGGCCGTTCATACTGAAAACGATCCAGGATCGCCAGCGCGCGCCGGTGCGCCTTTCCAGTTTTTCCGGTTTTTCCGTCGATACGATCCTGTATTCGTTGTTCCTGTGGGGATAGGGCCTGACAGCAATCCATTGTGCGCTCCCTTTTGTCTGATTTTGACAGATGCCCGTTTGAGAGCAAAATAGATGCCAAGTGACGTGAGGTTCTATAAACTGTTGCCTGGCAAGGGATGGCACGGATTTGCGTAGACCGCCGGTCATGTTAGAATGGGTGAACGTTGTAGAATTGCAACATTATCATCGGAAACGCTCACCGGTTGTTCATGATTCAAGCTACCTATTGAGAGCATCCTTTACAGATGTGCCTCTCGGGGTCGGTGCCGCTATCGGAATCGGGATCGAGTTTTTTCAATACCGGGTTTATCGATACCGATACCGATTCCGACCCCGATACCGATCGAAGATAACATCCTCCAACTTGGGACTCCATGAGAAGGTTTGGAAATAATAATGAAGAAGTGGTTGCATGTATACACGCATGTTGCATAATTGCAACATGCGCCGGGGATCAGAGAAGGCGTACCATCAGGGGAATGGCGATAAAGGTGCCAGCGGCGCTGCCGAGATTGGTGAACACCACCACCAGCAGTATTCGGGTGACTTTGTTACGCCAGAATCCTTTTATGGACGTGATGTCACTGGCAAGCTGTTCAAAATCGACCACTTTAGGTTTTCTGGAAAAGGCCTCCACCAGGCCCGACACCCATCCGGCGGCGATCATGGGGTTCAGGGAGGTGAGCGGTGCTGCCAGAACCGATGAGAGGATGGTAAGGGGATGGGCCATGGCGGCCAGCGCCCCCAGTCCGGCCAGAATGCCGTTTGCCATTACCCACCACACCATCATATCGGTGCCGGTCTTGGTTCCTCCGTAGAAAAAACCACCGACGAAAAGGGCCAGGATCAGGGCGGGCAGAACCCATTTAAAGATCCTTCCCAGGTGTCCCCCCGGCGGCAGCTCCTCCAGTTCCTCGAGACGGATCTCTTCGTTCCAGTATTTTTTCATTCCCGGGACATGTCCGGCTCCCACTACCGCCACGATTTTCTTTCCCGGGGCGGTCCGGATTTTTTCGGCCAGATACTGGTCGCGCTCGTCGATGAGGGTATTTCGCAGGGTCGGCATCGATTCCCCCACCTCCGAAAGAATCGATTCCAGTACATCCTGGCGCTTCATTTTCTCGACGGTTTCTTCATCGATCTCGTCCACATCCCCCAGAGACAGTATCATCTGGAACACCAGCTTGATACGGGCCCACCAGCCCATGCCGCGCCAGGTTCGAAGCAGGGTGGTCCGGATATCCCGGTCCGCCAGATGGATGGTGGCGCCGATCTCTTCCCCGGAGGTGACCGCCTGAATCATCTCCTGGCCCGGTTTTACATCCAGCTTGTCTGCGATTCGTTTTTGGAATGAGGCCAGGAGCAAATTGGAGAGCAGGAGAAAGGACTTTTTCTCTTTTACGACTTTGATGATATCCATGTCGAGCCATCGGTCCCGTTGGCGGATGGACTGAAATCTCGACTGGCAGAGTTCGACGCAGACCGTGTCCGGTTTTTCCTCTTCGATGACGCCTTTCACCAACTCGGTGCTCTCTTTGGAAACGTGGGCCGTTCCCAGAAGGAGGATCTCCTTCTCCCCATATGTCAGGTGGTGGATTTCTTCCCGAGTCTCGGTATTGTCTTTATCATCCATACGGTATATAAACTTTCCTCTGATAATCCCCGGTCGTCCCGGATCTTCCGGCAGACGCCGGGAATTGATAAGCAACTATAATGATTGGTGCGCCGGTGTCAATCAAGATGATGTAACGCCATGCACGGTTCCCAATGCGGAGCGATACCATGACAGAAGCGGCAAAAGCCCGGGGGGGAGAGGACAGCATCCCCGAAGCACCCTACTACGTCTCCACCGATAACGAGATCGAAACCTTCCAGGCGGCCTGCGATGCCCGGCTGCCGGTCATGCTAAAGGGCCCCACCGGCTGCGGTAAGACGCGGTTTGTGGAATATATGGCGCACCGGCTCCGGCGGCCGCTCATCACGGTGGCCTGCCATGAAGACCTGTTCGCATCGGATCTGATTGGCCGGTACCTGCTTAAAAACGATGAAACCGTATGGATCGACGGTCCTCTCACCCGGGCGGTCCGGATCGGGGCGATTTGCTATTTGGACGAGATCGTGGAGGCGAGAAAGGATACCACGGTGGTGATACACCCGCTGACCGACAACCGCCGCACCCTTTCCATCGATAAAAAGGACGAGGTCATCACGGCCCATCACGATTTCATGATGGTCATTTCATACAACCCGGGGTACCAGTCCGTGCTAAAAGACCTGAAGCAGAGCACGCGCCAGCGGTTTGTCTCATTGGATTTCGGCTATCCCGAAGCGGAAAAGGAAGCGGAGATCGTATCGGTGGAAGGCGGTATTGACCGGGAGACCGCACAGCGGCTGGTGGACCTCGCCCAAAAGATACGGCGAATCCGGGAGCACGGCCTGGTCGAGGGTGCCGGCACCCGACTGCTGATCTACACCGCCCACCTGATCCGGCGGGGAATCCCACCGAGGGAAGCCTGCACAGCGGCGATCTGCCGCCCCCTGACCGATGACGACAGTCTCCAGGAAACCCTGGCGGAGCTGGTGATGGATCATTTTTGAGATATGATTCCTATTCGCTACTGGATACGCATCGGTGCCTGCTTTGCCGTTACCTTCGGCGGGGCGGCGCTTTTCAATCCATTGCTGCTGATCTTTTTTCCCCTCCGCCACCGATTGGGACCGGTCCTGATACGATGGCTCTCACGGATGTTTCTCATTGCAGCCGGTATCCGTCTCCAATCCGGACCCAAATGGCGGCTGAACGATTACCGCCATCCGGTCCTGATCCTGGCCAACCATGTGTCCCTTCTGGATATACCCATCCTGTCTGCTGCTTGCGGTACCGGATTCGTCAGCAAGCAGGAGGTGCGCACCTGGCCCTTTGTGGGTCCTTTTGCCTGGCTCGCCGGCACGCTTTTTCTGGACCGGGACAAGATGGCGCGCCGGATATCACTTTTGAAGCATCTGGCAACTCACCTTCCGATCGGCTCGTTGACCGCCGTATTTCCCCAGGGCACCACTTCTCCCACCAGTCAAAATCTTCCGTTTTTAAAGGGCATTTTCAAGGTGGTGGAGATGAACCCCAAGATCCGCATCCGGCCGGTCACCCTGCATTACATGGATGAGTCCACCGTGGCCTGGCAGAACAGATCGTTTTTCGGACAGGCTTTAAGGGCCCTGGCATCGCCATCCATCGACGTCCGTGTGACCGTTCATCCCTCAATCGGCATCCAGGACTACGAGGGCAAAGGCGTTCGGGGTGTGGCGGAAAAGGTGGAGCGGACGGTCAAAACGCCGCTGCTTGAAAGCAGCACAGGCAAAGATGGTTGAGGTCTCCACAATCTCGGAAAATGGAAGCGAAAGGATCAGGGAAGTTTGAATGGAACAATCGCATTCCTGGTAATGAGAGGTAAATATTGGAGAAATATATCTATTTTTGGATAATCATTGTTTTGATACGTTCTGTTCTCGAAGCATATAAATCCTACAGCATATTCCGAAAAGCTGGATTCAATACAGTCCTTTTTGAGAAAACTGGGCAAAAGATTCCGTTCCATGGGGGGGCTAAAGAGGCGGTTACATGCATTTTGGTCGGCGCGTTGGGAATGATATTTTCTCCTTCTTTTCTAATAGTTACAACTATATTTTTCTATCTGCCGGTGGCATTGGCCCTGTTTTTGATCTCTTAAATTCAAGCCATGCACCCTGAAACCACCTCTATTTCATTTTTATAAATCTAAGACTGCTTGTGGTCCTATCACCTAACTGAATCCATTTTAGCACACCACCGTCGCCTACGCCTCCTCCTAACAAATCCAATGAGTCCATTCTAATCCATTGAAGCATTCTAATTAACACGCTTAGCAGATCATGTAGAAAATACCACAATGTGGGATTTTTTTCATATTTTTTGGTAATAATTTTCACATTGTTGTTTTTTCTTCTGATGTAGATATCTGTATAACCACCTGTATAAATAGAAAATTAATATTTCGCTCAGCTTCTGGCATAAATCATGCTTGGCACATTGTGGTATATAAAGAATTGGCTGATTACGGAAAGATTCGAAATACAGATACCTTGATGTAAATAAAGGAGACGAACAATGAAAATAAAAATATCATTCTTTTTATTAATTTTCATTCTTGCCCTGTCAGGGCAGGCAGGCGCCTTGACGCTTACAGATGTTTTTAGCACCGGTGTGGATGCTAGCGGCAACCCGTTATCGGCAGGCACGCTGGATCCCCACTATAGTGTGACTTCATCCCCGACAGGAGCATTCACCCCACAAGCGATCACCAAGCACCCTGCTTGGGTAGCCGCCCCCACGACCGCGGGTTGGATTGGCCCCGCAGATGGAGCCGGAGGTACACCGCCAATAGGAGATTGGGTTTATGAGCTGACTTTCGATTTGACCGGCTTGGATCATCTTTCTGCCCAGATCAGCGGAAATTGGGCTTCGGACAATGCTTCGACGATCTTCATGAATACGACGAGCATTGCAACAAATCCGGTACAATTCGGTGCCTTAACAGCGTTTTCCATCACCACTGGATTTATAGCCGGGAGCAATACGCTGAAGTTCGTGGTAAACAACTCTGCCATTGGCCCAACCGGATTGCTCGTTGACATTACCTCCGCGACGGCAGCTGTCCCCGAACCCACAACCATGCTCCTGCTCGGTGCCGGTTTGATCGGATTGGCCGGGGCCCGGCGGAGGTTTTATTAACAAGAGGATTGGAATTTCAAGAGGTCTGCATCAATGAATACGGCTGATGCATGTCAAGAATAGTTAAGATTCGTGCGACTCCATGAAAATGGCTCAAACGATTCATGCCAATCTAATGACCAAATAGAAAAAGGCAGAGTCCAACATTCTGCCTTTTTCTATTGATACGGTATTCCATTCTATCCAAAATAAGAAAAGCCAAGTATTACACCAAATATCCACGATGTTATGCTTGTGGGATAATGCCTCCTACCACCGGTTCGTAAAGGGTGTATTCGGTCTTCTCGCCAATGATGTCGTCCACCTGCGTCTGGAGCTGGGTACGGACATCGCTGTTCAGCCATCGCTTCCAGTCCTCCACACTGTTCCAGGTACTGATGACGAGATACTCTCCCTCACAATCGATACAGCGGAATGTTTGCCCGGTGATGTAACCGGGTTGGACAGCGGCCAGGGATCTAAGCTTGACGATCAGTGGGGCCAGATCGGATGCTATTTCGTTTTCTGTGAACGTACGACGGATCGTTACGGTGACTGCCATGGTTTCCCCCTTTGTTTGCTAAATATCCATTCAACGTCATTAACTTAAACCGATGCGGCTATTGAAGCCGAAAAAAGGACGTTAAAAACTGAATGTCCAATGTCCAACAAGGAATGTCCAATTCAGAAGTTTTAAATCCCTTTGCCCGATCCATCATGATCTCCTGCCACGCGATGCAAAAGTTCCGGCCGGATAGCAAACAACAGTACCAAGCGTTTCCTTACTTGGATATTCGACATTCCATGTTCGAAATTGGAAATTCAAACAAGTCCTGGACTTTTTTTTCAACTAAAGTGGATAAGAATCTTTCTATTAAACCGTTGGAGATGCAGTGAGATCAATAGGAGACAGGTACCAACCGGAAGAGAGAGCAAATCGTTTGCCGTATGGCTTTTTTATATCAGATTTGATAGGAATGTGCCATCTAATAAGCCCTCATTATCAATTGATTGGACCCAACGAACGTGATTGACCCGATGATTCAAACGCCGGCTCCCGGCACCTGCCTGTTGAAATTTTGCGGAGACGCCCTGACCTTTACGCTGATTTTGCCCGAGCCCCGGGTCGGGAAGGCGTGGATCCGCACCAATATCGGGATGGCATCGGTTCGCAGAAGGGAGATCATCCGTGAAGTGAATCACGATGAGGTGCCGCTTGACCGGGACTGGCATGATATTCCCATGCGATCGACCCAAAGCGGGGAATACCGTGTGACGCTGCCCTTGACGGAAACCGGTCATTTTGAAGGGAAATGCTTTTTTGTCGCAGACGGAGAAAAGGAACCGGCATGGCCCCAGGGACCCAACGTGGAGATCAACGTGGCACCGGCCCATACCTGCTGCGGCAACACCCTTTACAATGCCTTCGTGCGCCAGTTCGGTCCCAACAAAAAAGGGAGATTACCCTCTCATAGCCGTGAAGACCGGATCCGGGAACTGGACCGGGAAGGTTTTGCCGTGATCCCCCCCTCGGGTACCTTCCGCGATCTCATTGAGGAGGTCGATTTTATCATCGGCACCCTCGGGTGTCGGATCATCCAGCTATTGCCGGTTCACCCCACGCCCACTACATATGGTAGAATGGGACGATTCGGGAGCCCCTATGCCTCTCTGAGCTTTACCCAGGTGGACCCGGCCCTTGCCCGGTTCGACCCCAAGGCCACCCCCCTGGACCAATTCATGGAACTGGTGGATGCCGTCCACAGGCGAAACGCAAAGCTGTTTATCGATATTGCCGTCAACCACACCGGTTGGGCGGCCAGCCTCCATGAAACCCACCCCCAATGGCTGGCAAGGGAACCCAACGGAGAGATCGAAGTGCCCGGTGCCTGGGGCGTTCGGTGGGCGGATCTCACTCGTCTGGATTACCGTCACACCGACCTGTGGAAATATATGGCCGACATCTTTCTTACCTGGTGCAAGAGGGGGGTGGACGGGTTCCGGTGCGATGCGGGATACATGATTCCCCAGCCGGCCTGGACCTATATCATCGCTAAGGTGAAAGAGCAGTTCCCGGATACCGTTTTCGTTCTGGAGGGTCTCGGCGGCAAGATATCGGTTACACGGTCGCTCATGAACCGGGCCGGATTCGATTGGGCCTATTCGGAGCTGTTT